>ERZ1034427.36-NODE-36-length-30625-cov-32.284953_pt1 | contig 30625 bp, 27 predicted proteins | sample MGYA00520607_ERZ1034427 | MGnify/ENA primary metagenome ERZ1034427 (study PRJEB33736, sample SAMEA104288489) | Azolla caroliniana | place: Brazil | collected 1987 | study: EMG produced TPA metagenomics assembly of the PRJEB19522 data set (Is there foul play in the... | reverse complement strand
TATTTAATTCAGCAACTAAAACGCCCCAGTCTTCCTATGTGCTTGGTTTGAGTTCGATTGTTGCGTGCCAGGCCTACATCCCGCCCCCTATTTGTGCCAGTTGCGTAAGTCCTGCTAATGACTAATGACTAATTTAAATCTTCTAACTTAATTCTTGGATCAGCAGCTTTTAACATCAAGTCAGCAATTAAATTACCCATAATCAATAAAACTGCACTCATCACCAAACTAGCCATTACTAAATATTGGTCTTTTGCCAATACTGCTTGTAAAGTCAACTTCCCTAAACCTGGCCAGTTGAAGAAGTTTTCTGTAATAAACGCACCACTTAATAAACCTGCTAACTCAAAACCCAATAAAGTTATTAAAGGATTGATAGCATTTCGCAAAGCATGAACATAAATTACCCGGTCTTCTGGAAGTCCTTTAGCGCGGGCAGTTTGAATATAATCTTGGCGCAAAACATCTAATAATTGACCACGCATTATCCGTTGTAACCCAGCAAAACTAGTCATGCTTAAAGCGATTAAAGGTAAGATCATATGCCAAACAATATCTAAGATCTTACCCAGCCAAGTCAGTTCAGCGTGATCAATACTAGTCATATTACCAACCGGAAACAGTGGGGTAGTAATTTGAGCTAAAAATAACAAAAACAAGGCACTAATAAAACTGGGAAAACCTTGTCCAGCATAGCTCAAGACCTGCAAAATTTTGTCAGTAGGACGATTTTGTTTAACAGCAGCGATAATACCTAAAGGAATAGCAATCGCCCATGTTGTAATTAAAGAAGCGATAGCTAACAACAACGTCGCTGGTACTCGTTCCCACAACAATGAAGATACAGAACGTTGATAAACAAAACTTGTACCAAAATCACCCCTAGTAATAATTTGCCTCAACCACAACCAAAACTGTTGCGGCCAAGACTTATCTAAACCAAATTGTCGTCGTATTTCCTCAATTCGTTCCGGCGAAATTTTCGGGTTTTGTCGCAGCGTGTCTACATAATCCCCTGGAGACAATTTCATAATAAAAAACGACAAAGCCGATGCTAGAAAAATCGTCAACAAAGCCTGCAATAATCGTTTTACCACATAAAGAGAAGTCTCATCAGTCACTAGCTTAATCAGCCAACCTCGACCCGTCTCCACGGAAATTTTTGTATTTGTCATTGGTCAGTTGTCAGTGGTCAGTTGTCAGTGGGAAAAGCCAAAAGGCAAAAGGTTATTATCTTCATGTCCCTATTACCTCATTACCTCTTAATATTCCACCAAGGAAATTATCGGTATATCCGGCAGATATTTCCGACCTTGCAAATCCCCTAGCTCGATGATAAACCCAAAACCTACAAGTTCGCAGCCAGTCTTCTGCACCAACTTAGCCGTAGCACTTGCAGTTCCACCAGTTGCAAGCAAATCATCTACAATCAAAACCTTTCTACCTGGACTTAAAGCATCCTGATGTACTTCCAAGCTATCTGTACCATACTCTAGTTCGTAATCAATACTATGAACTGCTGCTGGTAGCTTTCCTCTTTTGCGGACAGGAATAAAACCAGAACCCAATTTATAAGCCAGAGGTGCGCCAAAAATAAACCCCCGTGATTCCATACCCACAATGCAATCAGCCTGTATTTCCAATTTAATACATTTTTGTGCTAAAAAGTCAATAGTATAACGCAAAGCATCTGGATCACGCAATAGGGTAGTAATATCGCGAAATAAAATTCCAGGCCTAGGAAAATCTGGTATGTCACGAATCAGAGATTTTAAATCCATAATTGGTTAGTGGTTAGTGGTTAGTTGGGAATAGCCAAAAGGCAAGAGACAAGAGTTGATGGATTTTCCCCAATCCCCAATTCCCTGAAAAATCGTACACTATAATGTCATGTCCTGAAGATTATTGCTCTATGTTTCGTCAATCATTGACAATCACCAAGAATTTAACCCAAGGTAGAGATGCATCTCCACTATTAACATAGGTAGGTAAATAGGTAAAATAAGGCTTTAAAAGTTCCATGGCAGTACAGGGAAATCTTTGAATAACCAAAGTAAATATTGTATATATTGATTGGGATGCTGGCACGACCAGAAGCCTGATTTCTGGTTTGGCTATCTATCTAAAAATTCCTTTCACTCAGTTTGTTGGAATAGCACAAGGTATTTTATAGAATGAATGTTTCCGCAAGTTTAACCCCGTTCGATTCTCCAACGCATGAAGCTATGCCCATGATTCTGGACACCTTACCAGATCCAGCGATCGCTAGACAGGGATGCCCACGTAGAACCACATTGCAAATTGACCTGATGTTACTGGCAATAGAGGCCTTAGAACTTGGTGGTTCTGAAGCTATTCTTGCTTTTGCCCAAGAATTAGACCTGACAAAAATTATTAAAAACCGGGTAGATTTATGGCGAATGCGCGCTTCTAACCCCTTGCGACGAGCTCATAGCCGCCGACCGTTAAGCATTCTTGAAGCCAAAGCTTTAGTAGTAATTACCTGTTACATAGCGCGGCGTTTAACAGTTATTATCCGTCAGATTCTGGGAATATATCAGCAATTGTCAGAAAAGCAAATTCCACTAGAACAAAATTTGCGTCTAGCTAACTACCTAGAAAGATTTAGAACGCATTTTAAAAGTCGCATGAATTCCAGACGTTCTGTTTTACTAACATTAAACTCTGACGAAAAATTAGATGAACTAGCTATAGATTTATTAGCAAAATTACTATTCTGCACTGGTACAGCTGGAATGCAGCGTTTCTGGATTTCTCTTTTTGACGGTGAAGTAGAATGAATATTCAACGTAAGTACAGTCTACCTAATTGCACGCTGCTCTTAGAAGGTTTAAGTGATGTTACCATATCCACCCACTTCCAAGAACTGCGCCCAGAACTATCTATCTTGGTTAATGCAGAATGCTATTTATCTAGTTATAGTCAGCCCATAGCCGGAGGGCGGGAATTTTTTGAAAGCTTAGTCAGAGCAGTAAGCGCCTATGCTCAAGAATTTTTAAGCAATGTACCCAATCCCCAAGCACACAACCGGGAGTCCGAACTAGTAGAATTACATAAAATTGACACCAATCACCATAAATTGATTGTGCATTCCGAGATTCCCTCCGGCGGTTTAGAATCTCAAGCATCAAATGAAGGCAAACAGCCAGCCATTCAAGTTGATTTGACTACTGTACAGTTATTTGATTTAGTTGAAGCGGTAGATCAATTTTTTGCTGATACCCAAACATTACCAGAGTTATCACTGGAACTACAACCCGTCACCAGACGCTATGGCGGTTCTAGTCAAGGCGTTTTCAAACAAGTAGTATCTGCCAGTGTGGGCATCTCCAGTTTAGCTGTTGCGGCAGTCGCTTTTAGCTTAATTCCTCCTCCCCAAGTACGTCCACCAGAACCTAAGTCAGAGGAACAGACTAGCACAACAATACCCACAGCCTCACCAACACCAACAATTGAAACTGCATCCACAGCATCACCTATAGCCTTACCGACACGAACAACATCAGCCTTAGCCTCAGTTACACCAATTATTAAAGATTTAGAAGCACTAGTAAATTCAGTTCCCGAAATTACTGACCCTTCCCAGCTACGGGCATTAAATCGCCAAGTTTATAACCAAATTCATCCAGTGTGGAGTAATCGTTCTGAATTTAGAGAAGATTTAATCTATCGTTTGGGTGTAGCTGCTGATGGTAGTATTATCGGTTACAAAGCTGTGAACAAAGGTTCCAATGAAGCAGTAAACAAAACTCCACTGCCAAAAATACTATACAATCCTGCTACCCGCAATATTACCAAGGAACCGATCGCTCAATTCCGAGTAGTATTTACTAAACTAGGTGTCTTGGAAGTCAGTCCTTGGCGAGGATATGTCAAAACACCAGAAGTAATCGGTGAAAAAATCACAGACTCCAGTACAGTCAAAGATTTAAACCAAAAACTTTATAACACAATTCGCCAAAACTGGAGTGCTACACCAACTTTTTCCAAAGACTTGAAATATCGTGTGGCAGTAAACAAAGGTGGTGTCATCGCTGACTATGAACCACTCAACCAAGTAGCCTTTGACTTCTTCCGAGAAACACCTTTACCACAGATGTTTCAATCAGTGTACGGATCAAACCTAGCTGCTCCTAATAACAAAGAAGCACTTGCCCACTTCCAAGTAATCTTTAAGCCTAGCGGTACACTGGAAGTTCAACCCTGGGAGGGATACAGGTAACTGGGGACTCGGAACTGGGGAAGATGGGGAGGTAATTTTCCTAATGCCCAATGCCCAATGCCCCATACCCCATGTCCAATTTACTTAGTGATTTTCCGCATATAATTTCCCCATAACTGGGCGGCTTGGGCGCTGCTACCAGATGTGGGGTTATTATTGTCATTTCCTAACCAAATACCAGTTACAAGTTGCTGACTGGGAATAAAACCAATAAACCACAAGTCCACGTTTTTATCAGTTGTACCAGTTTTACCCGCTTCTTCTCCCAGTCCAATAGACGCGCTACGACCAGTACCCCTGGAGACTACACCCTGCATTAAACCAATCATTTTATCGGCTACATCTGTTTTCAGAACTCGTTTATTACCATCTGGATCTTGGTCAAAGGAGTAGATAACGCGGCAGGTTTTTAAATCCTTACGGTCTTCACAATCACTACTGTCTAAAATCCTGCTAATAGCATGGGGTGGATTCCACACTCCACGATTGCCAATAGCGCCAAAAGCACCAGTCATTTCCAAAACATTGACTACACTTTGACCCAGAACCAAACCAGGAACAGGATCAAGTGAAGATTTGACCCCCAAACGCTGTGCCATATCCACTACTTTATTTAGTCCCACTTCTTTGGCAACTCTTAAAGCAATGGGGTTTTCTGAGAGTGCTAAACCTGTAGCTATATCTAAACTACCACCGCCTCCAGACCGACAGGGTTTGTAGGTAAAACCTTGCCAAGTTAAAGGAGCGCAAGAATAGCTTCTGGATGATAATATTCCTTGTTCAAGTGCAGCGGTGTAAGCAAATATCTTGAAGGTGGAACCTGGTTGTCTTTGGGCTTGCACAGCACGATTGAATTGGCTTTTTTTATAATCGGTTCCCCCTACCATTGCTAAGATGCTTCCAGTTCTGGAATCCAAGGTAACAAGAGACCCTTGGGAAAACCGAAAGCTTGAACCAGCGTTACTAACTGAATTTCGCAGTGATGATTCTGCTTGAGCTTGAATTGCTGGATCTAATTGTGTTTCGATAATATAGTTGCCTTCTCTTGCTGCTCCCTCCCCTAAAATTGATTCCAATTCTTGAAAGACGTAATTATAAAAGTAAGGGGCAATTGTGTTGGCTTGTCTTTCACAAACTTTGGCGCTGACTTGAACAGTGGAACGTCTGGCTCGATTGGCATCTTCAGTGGTGATTTTGCCCATTTCCAACATCCGCTTAACAACACGATTGCGGTAATCTGCTGCTCCCAGTTTTTTGGGTCCATCTCCACAAAAATCGAAGGCGTTGGGAGCCGGTAAAATTCCTACTAAGGTTGCTGCTTCGGCAAGAGTTAATTCTTTGGCGGATTTATCAAAGTAATATTTAGCAGCATCCTCAAAGCCAGAAGTATCTCCCCCTAAAAATACTCGATTTAAGTAGGTCAGCAAAATATCATCTTTGCTATAAAAGGTTTCTAACTTCAACGAAACAACAGCCTCGCGGACTTTCCGCCCCAAGGAATCTTGTCTACCTACATATTCTCGGAATAAACTGCGGGCAACTTGCTGAGTAACTGTACTAGCTCCCTGCTGTACGTCACCTGTGCGGCTATTAATTAATACGGCTCGCAAAATTCCTAATGGGTCAATCCCAAAGTGCCAGTAATAACGACTGTCTTCTGAAGCGACTACAGCAGCAGGTAGGTAGGGACTAAAATCTGATAGTTGTTTTAGGTCTACATGAGCTATATTTCGGGGTTCTCGCAGGGGAGTAGAACCATCACGGGCATAAACAACTACAGGGGCGCGTGTGGCTGTCGGGAGGGGTCTGATAGAAAATTCCGTCCATTCCAGCCCAATTGCTAGGGCTAATAAGGCGCTGACACCGCCAACAGCATAAAATCCCCATGTTGCCGCTTTGACGTAGCAGGTAGGAGAATCTACGTATTGCAGTCGAACGGAAGCGGCTAGTTCTGGGGGTCCCAAGGTGAAAACATCACCATGACGCAGTTCTAGGGAAGTGACTCGTCGCTTCCCTAGATAAATGCCGTTGGTGGAATTTTGATCTTTGATGGTGAAAGTGGGAGTCAGTTGGCTGGAATCCCGCGACAAGGATAGGTGGATTTGGCTAACAACAGGGTTACGAACGACGATATCACAGGATTTGGAACTACGGCCCAGTATATAGTGATCGCCCAATAAGGGATATATTTCCGCTTTGTCCGCCCCCGCATCTTGCACCCAGAGTTCCGGTACTTTGGCATTGGGCTTGAGCGCCAGTTTAGAAAAATCAACCCTAGCTTGAATTGTGTTTACTGCTTGTGTCAGTTGACCAAGTAACGTTTGTGGCTTTTGAGGCGGTTGCGGGGAACTCATCGAGTATATCACATCACAGCTGTTAGTTAAGAGAAAATATCGCCCATCGTAATTTTAATGCTAGTCTGACACCATTTTACTCACAAGCCAGAAATAAATTCTTTGTACTGGAATTTTATAGTGATTGCTTATACGATAGTGTTTCTGGTATTTAAACTTTAGATGTGATCTCTAACACCAGTTTAAAAGTACAAAAATTATTGTTAATCTCATCAAATCCTGATTCTCTTTACTATTAAGTAGTCATACAAGTTTAACTTCTATATCTACTTTTGTATGGTTGAAAACAATTCTCAAATTTACAAAAGATTTAAATATTACAGCGACCAAATTCCTATACTACTAAATAGAAAATTTTACATCTACATTCAGGCAGATTTTGTTTAATAAATAGTTTGATTTAATTAGCGAAGTGTTCCGTTGACCTTGAGGTTAATTTCAGAATGAAGGGAAAATCTCTGACCCTGATTGGTACAGTCATAATGTTGGTACTTACCACCAATGTTGCTATGGCTGAATCTAGTAAATCCCTGCTCTCCGAATCGAGTGACTCATCTATTAGTTCACCAACGGAAATTAAAATGTCCCCAGAAGGGATGGGAATTCTCTGCAAACATTTCCCCCTTAATTCACGTTGTCCAGGTGGTACACCGATTAATGCTAATGTTCCTGTTTCTCCTGCATCTGTAAAAACTACTCCTGTAGAAAGTTCTACTACTCCCAGCAGTACAAAAGATTCAGCAGTGTCATCTCCTGTTCCTGACAATTCCAACCAGTCAACACCACTACCAGAAGCTTCTTCTGTTGAACCTGGTAATTCAGATAAAACTACCACTGAAAAAGGTACAAATTCTTCTCAGCAAGTTCCCGCAACTATATTACCACGAACTTCTCCATCTGGTACTTAACTTTGATATCTAGTCCGGTTGAATACTTACAGCACGGAACAGGTAATAAGGTTATAAGGTTATGGGGAATAGGGTTGAAAATCTTTTGGTATATGGCTTTGTTTTTCAATTTTATACCTTCAGGAACCTCCAATGTACTGTGGAAATATAAGCTTGGACTGGTAATTGATAATTGGTAATTGGTGAAACTAATTACTAACTAGACCAAATTTATGGTAAGAAATTAGCCGGACTTGATATTTAGTTGTTTTCAGTAGTATGAAGCTTAACAGCAGTCAGCAGTAATACTACTTTAACAGTTAATTAACAGATTATCAAAACATTACGACTAAAATCATCTCTATCACTGAATCAATGGATTTTTGTATTGCAAGAATACCTTTCTTTCAGGGATAGAGATTTTAAATTTTTGGCATTACGTGAAGAAGCTACAGCAGGAGTCACGAGTAAGGAGTTCTGTATTGACCGAAAACAGGGTATGGGGTGTAGGAAAAGAAAGTTTGTCCCACACCCTACATGAATTTTATCATCTATAACTAGAAGAAGTTGGTGTTTTTGGGAAGGAAGCAATTAAGATACAAACAATACCAATACTAATAAAAGAATCAGCCACATTAAATACAGCAAAGTTAATTAGGCGAAAATCGAGAAAATCAACAACATAGCCTAAGAAAAATCTATCAATACCATTACCCATAGCTCCACTTAAAATGAAACCATAACCTAACTGCTCCGACAAGCTTAAAACAGGGCCAAAGGATGCGATCGCTATTAATACCAAACTCACACCCAAGGATAACCAGCGCAACCACTCTACTTTTCCACTTAACAAACTAAAAGCTGCTCCAGTGTTTGTAACATAGGTAAAGTGAAATACTCCTGGTAGCAGTGGGAGTGTTTGTCCTAAAACAAAGGTTTTCATTACCCAATATTTTGTTAACTGGTCTATCACAAAAGTGACGCAGGCAAGAATCCAAAAGAGGCGATTTTTTAAACGCATGGGAAATTAGTCAATTAGTCAATTAGTCTAGTCAATTAGTCATTGGTCGTTTAACAACTGACGATTCACTAATAGAACATTATATGTCGTAGTACATAAGCTACTATAGTGACAGCACAAACTACAACTAGTTGTCCTGGTAATGACAACCAGGAATATTTAAGGATGGCTTGGATTAAAGGTAGATTTTCTCCAACTCTCCAAGGGAAAAGATAACTGATCATCAAGTAAGCTATGCCACAAATGTGTACAGTGAACAAGCCACACAAACAGCTAAAAGCCAGTGTTTCTATACGAGGTCTAGCTTTAAAGGCAAAATAGCCACAAATCCAAGCTCCCGGAATAAAGCCGAGCAAATAGCCAAACTGAGATAGCTTAACATAACCCATACCCCCTCCTTCGGCAAATACAGGTAATAATGTTAGTCCCATGACTAAATAAGCAATTTGGGAAAGCCCACCAGCATTTTTGCCTCCTAAACAACCCACCAACAGCACCGCACCGATTTGATAACTAACACCTAATGAAAAGGTTTTAATTCCTTGCTGACTCCAATTCCAAGGTAAGGTAGTGCCATAGGCTTCTAGGAACGTGCCACCCATTGTTAGGAGTAAGCCAATCATGGACCATAGTAATTGATTGGAAGCAGCAAACATTTATTAGGCAACAGGGAAAAGGCCAAAGGTAACACTAACAGCAACCAGTATAAGCGAAGGATGAAAAGTCAGGTAGAGATGCTTGTTTTCTAGGGTTATAAGGGTTATAGGGGCAATTAGCTATAGAATCTATGACCAATAATTCCCTCATGCTACAAGCTCCTCGATTTATCCTTGGCATCTATCAATCCGAAATCCAAAATCCACAATTCGGAACACCCTCTGGTTAAGGTGGAAATTCTACTACGTTCTGTCCTTAATTTTCAGTAAATCACAAACTCTATATCAAGGGAGTTTTAATCCTGTTTTCTGCTGTATTTTTCAGTCTAGTATGGCATCAATTTTCACGGCTTCTGAGTAATAATACAGGATTCTTGGCTTGTTAACCTTTTATTTACCTGAGATTAAACATTGAGAGGTATGTTAGAGGCGCTCATCTGGCAACCTACAAAATTTGGACAGCAATGCTATTACGTAATATTTCTGGTAATAACAGTCGCATAAAAGATTTAATTCCCATATTAACACTGACACTAGGTTTAGCTGCTTGTGGTGGTGGTTCAAACCCTAACAATCCTGCTAGAAATGAAACTACAGGAAGGACTCAAAATACTACCGATTCTAGCCCTGCTAAATTGGAGTTGGGTGGAAGTGTTACCTTAACTGGTGCTGGTGCATCTTTTCCTGTACCACTTTACCAAACTTGGTTTGCTGAGTTGAATAAAAAGTATCCAAGTTTGCAAGTGAACTATCAATCAGTAGGTAGCGGTGCTGGGGTTGAGCAATTTACTAAAGGTACTGTGGATTTTGGTGCTAGTGATGTGGCAATGAAGGATGAAGAAATTGCCAAAATACCACAAAATAAGGGTGTACTTTTACTGCCTGTAACAGCTGGTAGCATTGTTCTAGCATACAACTTGCCGGATGTTCCTGCTCTGAAACTACCACGATCTGTTTATGCTGATATTCTACTGGGTAAAGTTAAGTCTTGGAATGATCCGGCGATCGCAAAGGCTAACCCTGAAGCCAAGTTACCCAATTTGCCCATAGCTGTTGTGTATCGTGCTGATGGCAGCGGTACTACAGGTGTATTCTCAAAACATCTCAGCGCCATTAGTCGAGAATGGAAAACTAAAGTTGGTGATGGCAAAAGTGTAAAATGGCCAGTGGGAGTTGGTGGTAAAGGTAATGAAGGTGTTACTGCCCAAATCCAACAAACTCAAGGTGCAATTGGGTACATAGAATATGGCTACGCTAAACAAAGTAACTTGAAAATTGCTGCTTTGGAAAATAAGAGTGGTAAGTTTATTACGGCAAATGAAGAATCAGCATCTAAAACTTTAGAGGCTGTAACCTTACCAGAAAATCTCCGCGCTTTCATTTCCGATCCAGAAGGTGCAGATTCTTACCCTGTTGTCACGTATACTTGGATTCTAGCCCATAAAAAATATCCTGATGCAGTAAAAGCGAAAGCTATGGAAGCAGCGATCGAGTATGCTTTAACTGATGGTCAAAAGCTCGCTGGTGAATTAGGCTATGTTCCTCTACCAGCAAATGTGATTGCTAAGGTGGCTTCATCTGCTGACCAAATCAGTCCTGATTATAAAATTGCAGTTGCTGCTGCTACTAGTGGGACCAAGTAATATCACAGTGGTACTTAGCTGCAAAATTCAAATATTAGGTTATCCACATTTCTGAATTAATCAGTTGGGAACCCTGATTAGTTACTGTATCAGAACCAAAAAATGCAGTAGTAAGAATTTAAGTAAGTCTGGTTCCCTAATCTATTTTTTGTGATTTTATTTTTACAGTTCAGTATTCATGACCACCAATTTTCAGAATCTGCCTTCAACAATTAAAAAACGCTCTGAACTTGACAAATCTCTAGATCGGAGCTTCATTTGGTTAACACGGATTTTTGCTCTAGCGATCGCTGGTACTCTATTATGGATTGCTTTACAAGTGACTATTGGGGCTTGGCCTGCTATCCAAGAATTTGGTGTGAGCTTTTTATTTAAAAGCAGTTGGAATCCCGTTAACGATGAATATGGAGTATTGCCAGCAGTATATGGAACTATAATCAGTTCCTTTATTGGATTGTTATTAGCTATGCCTATAGGCGTTGGTACAGCTATTTTATTAAGTGAGAATTTTCTCCCCTCTCAGGTGCGTTTGGTATTGGTCTTTTTGGTAGAACTATTAGCCGCTATTCCCAGTGTTGTCTATGGTGTATGGGGCATTTTTGTCTTAATCCCGATTTTAAATGATTTGGGAAAATGGCTACATAGTTATCTGGCCTGGATACCACTTTTTAGTTCTGCACCGACAGGTCCCGGAATGTTACCCGCAGGAGTGATATTAGCAATTATGACTTTGCCAATTATCACTGCCATATCCCGCGATGCTTTAATCTCCCTTCCCCCTAGTTTACGACAAGCATCTGTGGGACTGGGAGCAACCCGTTGGGAAACAATTTTTCAAGTTCTGATTCCTGCTGCTTTTTCTGGCATTGTCAGCGCCGTCATGTTAGCACTTGGCCGAGCAATGGGTGAAACTATGGCTGTCACCATGTTAATTGGTAATTCTAACAGCATTAGTTTTTCCTTGTTGGCTCCGTCAAATACCATTTCTTCACTACTAGCTAATCAATTTTCTGAAGCTAGTGGTTTGCAAGTAGCAGCTTTAATGTATGCCGCTTTAGTGCTGTTTATCTTGACACTAGTAGTCAATATTCTGGCTGAGTGTATCGTTCTCCGGGTGAAGCGTTTGTAGTTAGGGCAGTTGGATAATTAAGGAACGCTCAACTTCTCAAATCCCTATATGCTCAACTTCTCAAATCCCTATATATAGAAGGGTGAGCAAAAGCTGACTGCTAACTGCCACATTAGGTCGAATTATGACTAGTAATTCCTTAATGGTACAACCCCACAAATTAAACCGTATAATCAAGCCGAAATCTTTCAATTAAGGCTTACGAACAAACGTCAAAAATTCTCAAGCCTCGGATTTATCCGTGGGGTCAATCGAAAATTTAAAATCCAAAATCCAAAATCCAAAATCGGATGACTTCTCATTTTCCCCAAAGCAGCTTGACTCGCTCCCCTTATTCTCCCCGCACCTTGTTGAATACGGTAATGACCGTTTTGGCATTTTTCTGTGGAGTATTGGCGCTAGTTCCTTTGTTAGCTGTGCTTTCTTATGTACTGTTTAAAGGGTTTAGCAGTCTGAGTCTAGATGTATTTACCCAACTACCTCCAGCACCTTTCCGACAGGGTGGAGGCTTTGGTAATGCTATTTTGGGAACATTACTCATGGTTGGTATTGGTGCTTTGATCAGTATCCCTACTGGAGTATTAACAGCTATATATTTGACAGAGTTTAGCTCTGGTAAAATTGCTCGCTGGGTACGCTTTGCCACTAATGTCCTGAGTGGAGTTCCCTCAATTATTGCTGGTGTATTTGCCTACGGGATTGTGGTTTTGACATTAGTAAACCTGAAGTTAGGATCTTACTCAGCTTTAGGTGGTGGGTTTGCCTTGGCGATTTTGATGTTACCTACTATTGTGCGAACCACAGACGAAGCTTTACAGTTGGTTTCCCAAGATTTACGACAAGCTTCGGTGGGGTTAGGGGCTACTAAATTGCAAACCGTTACACAGGTAGTTTTACCAGCTGCCTTACCTGCAATTGTAACTGGTTCTACTTTAGCGATCGCCAGAGCATCTGGAGAAACTGCACCTTTACTATTTACGGCGCTTTTTTCCTCTTTTTGGCCTAATGGTTTACTCAAACCTACGGCTTCTCTCGCTGTTTTAGTTTACAACTTTGCAATTTCACCATTTAAAAATTGGCAGTCATTGGCTTGGGCTGCTTCTTTAATTTTAGTTTTGATGGTTCTAATTACAAGTATCATCGCTCGCTGGGCAACCAGGCAAAAAGCTTAACAATATTCCATCAACAGAATACATCAATCATCTTTACAATTTATCCCTAAACTATTTATGGCTATTAACGCTAGTACAATGAATGGGACACAAGTGGTTTTACGTACAGAAGACCTCAACATCTACTACGGTAACTTTTTAGCTGTACAAAATATTTGGCTAGATATCCCCAAAAATCAGGTTACAGCTTTTATTGGACCGTCTGGTTGTGGTAAAAGTACATTACTGCGCTGCTATAATCGTCTTAATGACTTGATTGAAACATTTCGCGCTGAAGGGAAGGTTTTTTTTGGCGATCATAATTTGTATGCACCACATATTGATCCAGTAGAAGTACGTCGTCGGATTGGTATGGTCTTTCAAAGACCATACCCTTTTCCAAAATCAATCAAAGAAAATATCGCTTTTGGTGTCAGAATTAATGGCTATAAAGGCAACATGGACGAATTGGTAGAAAGGAGTTTGCGACAAGCAGCTTTGTGGGATGAAGTTAAAGATAAACTGAACCAAAGTGGTTTATCCCTATCTGGTGGACAACAACAACGGTTATGTATTGCCAGAGCGATTGCAGTTCAACCAGAAGTTATACTCATGGATGAACCATGTTCTGCGCTTGATCCTATTTCCACTTTGCGGGTTGAAGAAATGATTCACGAACTCAAAGAACAATACACGATTGTTATCGTTACCCACAATATGCAACAAGCAGCACGGGTTGCTGATAAAACAGCATTTTTTAACGTCAAAACCTCAGAGAAAGGTGGACGTACAGGATATTTAGTAGAATACGCACCGACAGAATTAATTTTCAACAATCCACAACAAGAAGACACAAAAGCTTACATCAGCGGTAGATTTGGGTAAATATAAAGAGTTCAGGGGGTGACAATAACCGTCAAAGTATTACCCTTAGAGGGTTTCAAGCAACAGACCCTCTCAAAAAAAACGGTTCCTATTGATAATAGTGTGCGGTTATTAGATGGCTATCTATGGGGTGCAGTTTGATGGTAAAGAACAATGGTCTCATCAAAATAACAAGACCACAAAAATAAATGCTACCGTCCCTAAGTACAATTCCAATTTATCCGGGATGTCGCAGATTGTATCAAAACGTCAATCTCACACAAAATAATCAAGGTTTTGGTCGTTGTAATTTAGTGGTTTATTCGAAATGGAAATATCGCCGTAGGCAAGAACCAGAACGTTAGTATTGATCAACTAATCTGCCAGATCTATCAACAGCAGTCAAAATATATTGTCAAAGTTGTGGAATTGAAGCTATCTCTTTTAAAGACTGTAAAACTGGGGTTTATAACTTAGACAGTTCTCAAGATTCTCCCGATAGACTTGTATCCCTTATTTTATTGATTGCTTTGGCAATTACTTCTGCATGGTTACAAGGTCAAGAAACTTAATTTACAAGAAAAACAATCTTATGTTTGTCCTCCTTGTGAAAATCAAAGAACTAGAAGAAGACACAGTGCTTTTTGGATAGATCTATACGGTTCTAGTTGGATACTTTCTATATTTCTTGACCAGATAAACTCAGTATAAATTCAGTATATTCGATCTCAGCAGAAGTGCAAATAAACCCTGCCTAAGATGAAAACCGTAGTTTTTCTTCATCAGGGTCAAGATTCGCTTTTACCGATAAGCGGGTGGCGGGAATCGAACCCGCATTATTAGCTTGGAAGGCTAAAGTTTTACCACTAAACTACACCCGCAAATTTCTAGATGCTTCAATATAGCATAGCCTTACCTAAATTACAAGCCTTTATTGAGAATTTATTGGCTCAATTCTAATCCGCAAATATAAATTACTCAATTCTGGTCGTGAACTATCGTCATTATAGGCACCTACAAAACTCTCTTGCTTGAAGATTTTATTTAGTGCTTGTTCATATATGCTAGTTTCACTGCTTAGTATTCTCGGTTCGATATTAATAACCATTGCTTGTTGAAAGTTGCCATTTTTATCAATCACCAAACTAGCAAGTATATTTGCTTCTTTCAGACCAGAATCGTTGGGGAGAAGAGTAATTTCTAATTCTTTGGTGCGACTACCTTGGTATTCTGCCAGAACATCAGGTAAACCATCAACTCTTAATTTCTTTTCTTGTATTAATTGATTTACTTCATCCTTCAGTATAGGGTCAACACTAGCTAATACACCTCCTGCTTTTGAAGTTGGTGAGTCTTCTGGAATTGAAGTTGGTGAATTTTCTGGAGTTGAAGTTGGAGAACCTGGGGACAAACCACCTGGTAATATAGTTCCCTTTCCTAACCTCACTTCTTGACGACGATTCCAGGGAAGTTCACCTAATGGAATTTGTGTTTCCGTTGGTGTAGATGTTTCTGTTGGTGTAGATGTTTCTGTTGGTGTAGATGTTTCTGTTGGTGTAGATGTTTTTGTTGGTGTAGATGTTTTTGTTGGTGTAGATGTTTCTGTTGGTGTAGATGTGGAGTTTACAGGTTGATCATTAAACTCAGAATTAATAACACCATCTTCTGGTTTTTCAGTAGTTGTTGGCCCAGTTTTTGGTAAAGATGTTATTACAGGCTTTTGAGTTGAAGAGGAAAGTTTTGGTGTAACAGTTGTTGTAGCTGTTGATTGTTTTTGTGATTTTACTTGAGGTGAAATATCTATCAAATCAACAGCAATCTCGGCTTGATGAGAATGGGCAATCCAAGGTTTAAATTCATCAGATGAGCGTAAAAACCAAAATACTAATAAATGTAGAGAAATTGAACTTATAAATACAGTAATCCATAAAAAAGGTGGATCACTATGTCTCTTCCAGCTTGGTGCGGCAAATAGGGATTTATCTGTCACTGAGGGTTTCATTCTTAAATTTAAGACTGGATATCACTTAGCAATTTTATTAAGCTAACTGTTTATGCTTCTCCAGTATGAATTTTAGTTATTAGCTATGTAACTGGTTCTGGTGTGACTACAAATGTGAGAACTGTTTCATCTATTCCTTTAAGTTCTAAGGGACTACCTTTAGTAATTTCTTCTTCCTGCAAATAATCTGCCACTGCCGCAGAAACCAATATATTACCAGGTACAGCAGCAGCTTGCAACCTAGCTGCAATATTCACACTAGGACCAATAGCTGTATAGTCAGCACGTTCATCACTGCCAAACATCCCCACAACTGCTGTACCTTGATGGATGCCACAGCGGAACTGCACGCCTTTGCGCCCATCAGTCTCAAATATACCTTGTTCTAGCCAACGCCTATTTAAATGAATTAGTGCGTGTTGCATTCCTCTGGCACTATTTATAGCACGACGTACTTGTTCATTCGGAGTTAGTTCTTCTGGCGCTCCATACAAGGCTAAGATAGCATCTCCCATAAATTTATCGACAGTACCCCCATTGTTAAAAATAACTTTGGTCATGGTTTCTAAATATTCATTTAGCACTTCTGCGACTTTTCGGGATCTGAGAGTATTGGATAGCTGGGTAAACCCAACAATGTCACTAAACAAAACTGTAACTAAGCGGGGTTCTGGCCGTAAATCTAGCGACAAACTACCAGATGCAGCTTTCTTTACCAGTGCTGATGGCAAAAAGCGTTTGAGTACCGATTCTGTTAGGTAGGTGTTTAATTCCAAGACTCGTTTTTCGTTTTCCTTCAGGGCTAAAAGATTCCTCACCTCTGCAAGAAGTTCCCGATCATTAAATGGTTTAGCTAAATAAGCATCAGCACCATGTTCTGTTCCTTCAATACGAGTCTCTTCATCAACTTTTGCAGTCAGTAGAATAATAGGTATGCCTCGGACTTGATCTTGGCTACGGATCATTTGAATCATTTCTATTCCCGTCAGCAAGGGCATCATTAAGTCAGTGATGATTAAATCAGGACGAACACCTTGTGCTATATTGTATCCTTCATATCCGTTGCGAGCGGTAATTATCTGATAGCCGCTGTGACCGAGAATTTCGGCTACATAAGAACGCATATCTGGGTTATCATCCACCACTAGGACTGATTGCCCGATTATTGGGGTAGGATTAACTGTGCTATTAGAGTCTGTGGGTTGTAAATTACTGGATAATTTTCTGGTAATAAATTCTGTGTTGTCTAATGTTGATTCCAACTGTTCTAAACCGGCTAATTCCACAGTGGCACGACTTGTATTCAGTTCACTGGGTGTTTCTAGTACCTGTTTCTGAGGTAAGTGATCTGCGCCTGTCAGCAACCGTAAGGTAAACTGAGTGCCTTTTCCATAAACTGATTGTACCGAGACTTCGCCACCGTGTAGCTCTACTAATTCTTTAACTAGGGATAAACCCAAGCCACTGCCTTCATAGGTACGGTTTTCTAAGGCTTCTGCTTGACGAAATCTCTCAAATAAGTGGGGAATTTGTTCAGGAAGAATACCAATTCCTGTATCTTGGATTTGCAATATACAGCTATTCCCGTCATTGAAAAGTTTAACGCTGATTTTTCCTCCGTCGGGAGTAAATTTCATGGCGTTTGACAAGAGGTTGTAAAGCACTTTGTCAAATTTTTCCATGTCTAGGTAGACTATGGGACATTCCAGTAAATCGGTGACAACTTCCAGCCCTTTTTTCTCGCAGTAGATACGAAATGATTCAACTATTTGGCTGACAAATTGGAGCATATCACAAGGACGGAAATTAGGCTGCATTCTGCCTGCATCTAAGCGTTGTAAATCGAGTAGTTGATTTACTAGTCGCAAAAGACGGCGGGAATTACGAAGCGCGATCTCACTTTGTCCATGGGATAAGCCTTCTCCTATTGCCACTACTGATTCTAAGGGACCTTGAATCAAAGTGATAGGAGTCCGAAATTCATGGGAGATATTTTGGAAAAATTCGGTTTTTTGTCTGTCTAGTTCTATTAGGCATTCCGCTTGTTCACGAGTTTTTTGATACAGGCGTGATTGTTGAACTGCGATCGCCGCTTGGGCAGCTACTGATTTGGCTAATTCAATCTCTGATGGCAGCCATCGACGGATTTTATTACCTTCTCGTAAAGTAATACTACCAATACATTTGCCATCAATCAGCAGGGGAACAACCATGAGTGATCGCGGGCGCATTTTCAGTGGTAAATCAAACGCCTGCACATCTGAGGAAGAGTGATTAATATCAGTAATAACGACAGGCTCTTGTGTTCTTAATATTTCCTGTAAAATCGGATTTCGCTGAACTGGCGATTGAGACCGAGATAAGTGTTGATTTAAGGAGCGATTATTAGTACTAAAGCGACTATCCTCAAAATTATCTAAATTTTTAGAACTGTCATACAAGCCTACACATTCGACAAATTCATCTTCCTGAGTCCATAAAGACAAAACACAGCCATCCACTTGTAAAGCTTGTCCCAATCTTTGGGTTATGGCTGCAAATATATCTTGTGGGTCTAAACTAGAACGAATCTCTCTCGTAATTGTATTAATTAAAGCTTCTCTATTTGCCAAAGCTTCTACTTGCTGATAAGCATACGCCTGAGACAAAGCTAAAGCAGCCTGATCCGCTACCAATGATACTAACTGAACCTCTTCTTCTTCCCACCAACGCCCTTGGTGACATTGATGTAGGGCTAACACTGCACTGAGTTCTTGTTGACAAATAAGCGGCACGACCAAGGTAGAACAAATATTAGCAGCACTAAAAGCCGCAGCGCGTTCAGCATCATCTTGGATACGATGATCACCAGTCACATCATAAATCACTTCTACTTGACTAGCTTCCCACACTGTCTGAGCTAAAAGAGGTACAGGAGTGATAGGTTCGAGATTGTCAGATAGAGGCTTATCATCAGATTGAGATGTTTGAGGATCACTATGTGCATGACTAGATATATTTTGTTTTTGATCAGAATCTGAAGTAGGTTTTTGATAAATAAATCCTTCATCTGCCAATTGGTCATCTTGGAAGGGACGCAACAGGCAAACATCTACCTCCAACATATGCCCAACTGTATCGACGATGGTTTGTAATATCTGGCGATAGTCTAAGGCACTACGAATAGTATTAGTGACAGCATTAAGCAGGGATTCTCGACGGAGTGTGCGAGTGAGTTCACGGGTTCTGGCTTTAAGAACATTATGTGTATCCAAAGCCTGTCTTACTACAGCTTTAAGTTCTTCAGCTTCCCAAGGTTTAGTAACATATTTAAATACTTTGCCAGAGTTAATAGCTTCCACCAAATCTTCTACATCAGTGTAGCCGGTTAAAATAATACGGATGATATCTGGGTACTGGGTTGCTGTGAGACTTAAAAATTCTGTACCGCTCATCATTGGCATTCGCTGATCTGAGATGATCACGGCTATGTCTCCCTCTTGTGCCAACAATTCCAGCGCCGCAGGACCAGAGTTAGCCCTCAGCACTTGATACTCGCGATAGAAGCTGCGGTAAAGCAAGTCTAGGTTGTCTGGTTCATCATCGACGACCAAAATTTTCGGCTTACTGTTTGCTTGTGATATCATGTACCGCTTTCCTACTGCAATGGCAGTTGGGTAAAGAATAATCTGATCAGGTCAATATTTTTCTGAATCAGGTAAGGTTCGACCATTTCGACCAATAGTTGTTGGAACAGATGACTGCTAGGTATAAGAGTGCCAGCTCTTTTAACGCGGTCATTTGTACTATTTTTCCGGTTCTCTCTTCATCCTTGTCCTATCGTCATTAAGAAGTTGTCTTCGACAAAATGCTCAATTCAAGACATAATCTTTGACTTTATTTGATGTTGTGATCGCCCTTCATGACATCGATAGCTTCAAGCCCTAATTTGGTAATTTAGAGAGGCAGTGGGTTTCAGCCCTTGATTCAGTAGTTCATTTGTTCGCATTGAAAGACCTGGTATAAGAGTGCTTAGTCACTACGACTTTCGGATGTATGTTGGGTGTAGTCAATATGAAATCCAAATATTTTTTGACTTTGAGTGAATAAATTCTTTACCACCTCCTTTTATAACCTTTTTAGACTACATAACGCCCTCTCATTTTCATAAAACAGCACCAAGAACCTGTCTATTCAGTTTTCCCATCCCAGCGGTTGTACTAACACTTCCATGTTAATTTTATTTAACGTGATTATGGTGGAGTTATGAATAAGACATATAATAGTCACATTTCCAGTTAAAGTGTACTATTAAACAAGTAGCTGTTTCAAACTTAGGCATTAAAACTAATACTCAGACAGGTCGTAGTGTCAGGGAAATCAAGAATTGAAGATTGAGTAGGGCTAGAGATTCTTATACCAATACCTATGATAGACCACTGATATAACGAGCCTGTTATACCACAATTTGGAATATTTGAACACCTGATTTGAGCATCATTGTCATTGGACAAGTATTTGATGTTTCTACTACACTGTTAGTATTCATGCCAGGTACGTCACTATCAACTGGTTGTTTATCTTCATTGTCGTAATACCTTGATCCCTCTTAAGTATCTACGGTGTACACACAAGTGAGCGAATTTAGCCAAGCCCTCACCGAACCGCCCCCTAACCCCCAATTCTGGGAGGACAAGAATTTTCAAAGTCCCTCATCATTGGGGGATTTAGGGGGGCGAAATAGGCTGAAACGAAAACAGTTAAGACTTGTGTGTACATGGTAGCTTAAGCATGGGAAATAAAAAACATATAACCTAAAAGCAGTAACCTTTGTCCCATCAGTGCCAAATTATCGCTGATGCCTTCGACACTGATGACAAAAGTATACTGAAGGAAATTATCTTTTCAATCAAATTCAACCTATAACTAACTAGCTTTGAAATTCTGGTTTTTTCACCCACACTACCAACACTCTGTTACAGATACGAGCATTCCTGATTCTGGACAAATCCAAATCCGTGTAGCTACATCTGCTGATTTGTATAGTATTGCCCAAATAATTGCTGAAAGCTTTCATTCCCGAAACGGGTTGTGGGGGTGGGCGTTCCCTTTATTCCGTTTGGGTATCTATGAAGATTTAAGGCATCGTCTAGCTTCAAGGATACCTCATCAGGTTTGTCTGGTGGCTATTGATAACAGTATTAGTGGAACTAATCAAGTATTAGGAACGGTTGAACTGAGTGTACGTTTCAGCGATTCCTGGGCAAATTTTCACAGGAGTTTTCCTTATTTATCCAATTTAGCTGTTGATCCAAAATATCGTAGATATGGATTGGGTTCCAGTTTACTCACTAGCTGTGAACAAGTTTGCCAAGATTGGGGATTTCATGATTTATATCTCCATGTCTTGGAAAATAACCATCAGGCCAGAAAACTCTATTTTAAACTTGGATATCGAGTGCATGAAATTGAATCTGATTGGAATAAATTTTTTTTTAATCCTTCACGGCAGATTTTTATGCATAAACGTTTGAAATAATTAATGGTACCGCCTGGCGGAATTGAAAATGAAGAATAGCTATAGCATCAGTTTTTTAGAGATTTAGAATGGTTGGTTTATTCCTGCTTTGGTGTAAAAATAAGTTTAAGTAACTGATTAAACACATAGTAATTTGTCTAAAATATATCCGATTAGTATTTTCCTTCTCCTTTGCTGAGGGTTGATATGTGATTACTGTCGATGGATTGACAATGATGGTGTTCCTCATATTAACTTCTTATTGCAGATTTTATCTTTATGAAAACTTTAAGAAAGAGCCGGATATGTTGGAGACAAATATGAGCAAATCCCATAGAATATGATCACTAATTGTGTTGAACCAAAATTTATTTATCTAGTCATAAATTTAGTTAGGGTTTTTCCCAAATTTTTGAATATACTATCAACATCACAGCTTTGATGTAATTAAACAGCTAGTTTATGAACATATTGAAGTGCATAGTCTTACCGCTCTAGTCAAAAGTTTGAAAAAACATGGATAGCGAACAACGCCAACGCTATCAGGCTCCTATGGTATCAACTTATTATTGCCCTGAAACTGGTTTCTTGGACAATCCTGCCATGCGAGATGGAACTAACCGATCGCAAAGACCAGATATTCTTGCGTCGCTGCATAATAGAGAAGTTTTCATCGTGAATAGTCGCAAGCGGAATGGGTTAATACTGTTCAAACGCTATCATGCAGAGTTTGCCGGGCCAGGAGCGGTGGTAGGTGGAGACTATGATAGTGATTGTCAATGTGTAATATCTATAGGCAATCTGTCCTTATTAACTCCTGAAGCTCATGATGATCGTCAAAAGGCTTATCTAATCAGAAGACAATGGATTCGCTTAATTAAACAAATTACAGAAAATTCTGTTTCTAGTCAGAGAGTACAGAAAATTCTCGATCAATTTGAACAGTATTTTCCTCCAGAAGTTGTTGCGGAACTGCCAGATGTGGCCTTTGCCATGTTGGTAGGTGTCCTGCCACAAACTGTGTCAATGGTGCGACATTTTGGCAGTGATTTAGATGATGCTTTTGATGAATAGTTAATATTCCAAGTTTCCTAAAGCAATTTGCAATCGCTTTAGGGTACGAGTGTTTTCTGTCGGTGTGCCTATAGTAATTCGCAATCCCCCAGGAAATAATCTGATCAGAGTACCTTCACTTTTGAGTGTTTGGTTGAGGCTTTTTAAAGCAACTTCTGTAGATTGCAAAGCATTTGGTTTGAGACGCAGGTAAATGAAATTAGTGTCACTGGCTCTAATTTCCAAGGCTGGATGTGGGGATAAAGCAGCAATAAGTTGACTTCTTTCACTCAGAGTTTCCGGAATAGAACTAAGCAAAAGTTGGTGATTTTGTAAAGCAATTAAAGCAGCAGTAATTGAGAAACGTGGTACATTGTAAGGGAGACGGACTTTTTCTAAGATGGAGATTGCATCAGGATGACCGACACAATAACCTACTCGCATGGCTGCTAACCGAAAAGCTTTAGAAAAAGTCCGCAACACGACCCAGTTTGGATGTTGTGCTAATTCCCCAACTAAGGTAGTTTGACTAAATTCAAAGTAAGCTTCATCAATAACTACCAAAATCTCTTCTGGTAGACTTTTCAACCATGTCAATTCTGCCGCAGTTAAGCAATTAGCAGTTGGGGAATTGGGGTGAACGACGAAAACCACACGAATAGGAGGATTTTGAGTGTCTTCCAGAGCAGATTGTGCAGCTTTTAAATCTATTTCAAAATTGCTTTCATCTCTACCCACACTTACCACAGGAATACCCAAGGTTTGCGCCAAAATTGCGTACATGGAAAAAGTGGGGTTGGCAACTAAAACAGAACCTTCACCCCCCAAACAAGTGGCGATTAATAAAGAACGAATCAGTTCATCTGAACCATTACCAACGGAAATATTAGCCGTAGTCACAGCACAGGATGAATAGCTAGCGGACTCATTGACATATTGAGCGATTGCTTCTTTTAGTGTTGCATGTCCACCATCAGGATAACGATTGCTTTCGATAATTTGTTGAAAAGTCCACGCTAACTGTTCTTTTATTTCTGGTGGCAAATCATAAGAACTTTCATTGGTATCCAGCCGATCAAATTGTATAGCAAGTGGTTCTGTCGAATTAGTACTAGGGTGAGGTTTATAAGCAGTAAGTTGAGCTAAATCGGAACGAATAAATGGAAGCATAATTTGTCAGTTATAAGTTATCAGTTGTCACCTAATCACCATTTCCCAGTTGGCAAAATGAGTGAATAGCCTGCCAAATCTGGGCTGTAACATTTCCCAAAGACTGCTCACTATGGAGTTGTATCAATTCTACCCAAAGACCTGCTCTCACAAAGTCCCGACTAGCTTGAATGGGGATCACTTCATCTTGTTTACCGTGCAGAATCAAGGTGGGAAGAGGACGTTGTAACAAGGATTCCTGGTATTGGGCGGCATCTGTGACGAAATTATACCTTAAAGGTAATTCTCGTCCTTCCCCATAGTCATACACCAAGAGATATTGTCCTTGCTACCAACTTTGGATCTTTTCTGATCCCAACTTGGGCAAACAGTGGGATAAAAACCCAAACGCAGGTGGTAGCAAAACCAGGCGTTGCACTTGTGGGTTTTGCTGTGCCAGCAGATATTAAACCACCCAAACTAAAATCAATCAGAGTTACAGGTGCATAATGATCAGGAAATCCAGCGGTTACTTGATTGATTTGACGGGTAATTATCAGATGAGAAAAATCACCAGTATTTAAATCGGGAACTTTCAGCTTGATCTGAATTTGGGTAAAGCGATCGCACAAATCCTTCGCTTTTGTAGATTGAGGAATCGACGCAAAACCTTGAAGATATATGCATGAACTATCTGTAATTAACTTCATTGATTGTTACTATTACTACCGCCTTGATTGGCACAGACTTGGTTGCCACGGACCTGGTTGCCACGACCTTGACCAGGATTATTATTTCGTCTATTTTCGCGGATGATGTCTCCGTTTCTCATAAACAGATCGAATGGTCCACGAAGATTACCCACATTAGAGCCTCTTTCTAAATTGTCTCTTAAAGGACGGTTGATAAGTTTTTGTTCTCGCCCAAAATCTCTATTATTGGAGTTTTTGTTATAGTTCTTGTTAGAGTTCTTGTTAGAACCACGGGCGTTAGAACTCCTCCGTAGAAAAGATGGGTTGTTAATTGCACCCTGACCCATGATAGGTTTTTGTGTAGCTACCGCTGCGGCGGTTTGAGCTTGAAAACTGGCTAATTCTGGATCTGGTAAGGGAGAAGAATTTTGCTTAATCAAATCAAAGCCACGCACCAAATTGCTATTTTCATGGAAATGTCTCAAGTCAAAATCATATAAACCTTGAAATTCGCCTTTAACTACAACCATTAATTTTCCTGCTTGCAGAACCAAACTTTGGGAAGATTTCTTGTTAACCACTTGAATACGACTATTTGTCAGCTCACCAATAACAGTAGTCTCTGATTCTCGGTTATAGCGAATAAATAATGCCGAACCGCGAATAGCAGCACCGGCATTTGGTGTATTAATCTGTGTTTGATCCCTGCCTGGTGGAATGAGTAGCAAAACTGTTCCGTTATAGAGTGTGGAATCTCTCGTTTGGGGCCAAAATTCAAACACGGCTTGTTCACCAATCCGCGCTACAGAACCATTATTAAAACATAAATCCGCTAGGGAAGCTTGACCAGTAGATACAACACACACCATCTGCAGGAGTAATAGTGTCTAGTTGCCGTGCAGGTTGGCTCTGAGATTTATTTTTGGGAATCAGCTTCACCATATTACGGAGTTGCTGAATCTCCGCTTGTGTGAGAGAACTTATTGCATTTGCTGGACTTGCTGGTGATAGGACTGTAAATACGCATAGTCCTAGTACTAATAGTAGTAAAAACTTAGTCAACATAATTGGGAATCTCTCTAAATTTAACGGTTTATAAACTGGTTCACTTTGAGGTAATAGATTTATCTATCTAATGACATTTGTACCAAGCTTATTTAGTCAAACACCTTGAATTAACTTATTTATTTTCTTGTTACATCTATTTTAATAAATAAAACACTTAATAGCTAAAAGATATCCTATCCGTTTATATACAATTGAGGTTAATGATAAGTTCAAAATTTATTCCTTTCAATAATCTAATAACTGCTTATATTAGAGCTAAATGCTGATTGACAGCACTTTGGTTATTGCATTATCATAGCTAGATATCCAAAATCTTCAGAGGAAAAGGGTTACAGAGTTTGACTGTGTACCTGACCGTTGAGCAAGGTGATGTAGGCAAAAACTGCCATTCACCAATATTGAAGTTTGTCAAATGCAATCAACACCATACAAGATACAACCCAAAATAGGAAAAAATTTGTTGTTGGCAATTTTATTGACTTTTAGTGGTGGACAATGGTGTTGCGCTAGTATCAAAAGAGCCTGGACTCCCCAATTAGAAACAAAAAATTCTCAACTCGAGTTAGTGTGAAATATAACATATTTTGCTTTGGCAGATACAAATCAGCAACCTAGCCATTTATCCGTAAAATTCCTAGGAACACCGTCAAATATAGAACCAGCAAATATTCAGCAGCAATCTGACATAGTGCAATTAGAATTTCCGACTGATCGTGTTGCTAGGTTATCTTCTCAATCAAGAGAAGCTCTTTTAAATCCACAATCACCACAGTCAATGGATGATAATGAAGAGACACAGATCCAGATTTTTCAACAACAAGGATAAGCAGAACAGTCTGCTAAAGAATTAAATGAAGAACAAGAATTGAGGTTACGAGTACGACCAAGACTGCTAGAAGAGATACCAATTCCATCACAACAAAAACCAGCATATCAGTGTCAACCGATAGGCTATTTGCGGGGTTATGTGGGTTATTTCCAGACAAATAAAATAATATTTTCCCGACAAATAATGGGAAAATCCAGGATAGTTTAATTTCTTCTGGACTGACACTAATTTACACAATCCTCTCCAGGTGGGCCTTAACTATCAGTTGAATTTGTAAGACTTTACCGAACAGGACAGAGAAGACCAATTCCACCGAGTATGTATTTGGACATTTAATTAAATTTAAATCATCGTGCTTCTGACACAAGTAATATATATTTGCAGGGTGGTTCAAATTTCGGTGGTTCTACCACTCCCAATGTTGATTTTTCAGGATGGTTTTTCAGTGTTAATCCCCGATTTGAAATAGGTAGATCTTAATCATATGAATAAACAGGAAATTTGTTGAAAGCTTCCTTAAAATAAAACCACCTCTTGTAACGATATGAATTTATGACATACAGCCCTACCAAAGTCATCACATTCTAGCAATTCTTAATTGAGTATGGGGACAACTCCTGTTATGAACTTATTGATGGAGAATTACGTGACATCAAATCGACTGGTCTTCATGAAGAAGTTGCAGGAAATATTGCTCGTATAATTTATGCAGAAATTCTGGGTTTCAATTTGTGAGAATTCAGCTATCAAAAGAAGGAGTTCAGGAGTTTCTTTAATTTTTAATTATTAACTTATTTCTCCCTAATCCTCTATTACTAATGACTAATCCAATCACTCCAACTACCAGCATAAAGCTTACCTGTGGAAATGCCAGCTATTTCTAAAGAAAGTAAATTTACACAAGCTGTAACACCAGAACCACAGTAAACTAAAATCTCTTTATTTGCTCCTAGCTGTTCCCATCTTTGACGCTGTTCTAACTGGGGAAGTAAGAAACCGGAAGCATCGGTAACTTCTTGCCAGGGATAGTTTACAGCACCGGGAATATGTCCAGCAATTTTATCAATGGGTTCTCGTTCTCCACGATAGCGATCACACTCCCTAGAATCTACTAAAACTATATCTGGAATATCTTTGAAATTTTTAACATAAGTATAATCTACGACTTTTCCAGTTCTTAAATGAGGTGTAAAAATTCCCATCTTCGGTACTGGAGTCACTTGAGAAACAGGATAACCAGCTTTTTGCCAACCACCAAAGCCACCATCTAAAACAGCTACATGGTCATGTCCTAAATAGCGCAATAACCACCACAGACGAGATGCAAAAGCAAAGCGTGAATCATCATAGGCGACTACCAAAGTTCTTTGTGAATTAACCCCGATGTTCGCTAATTTATTAGCTAAATTATTGATATCAGGTAAAGGATGTCTTCCCCCATTTTCTCCCATAGGACTAGATAAATCTAGACTTAAATCTAAATAGTAAGAATGAGAAATATGACTTGCTTGATATTGCTTTTGTCCTAATTGTGAATCAGCCAAAGAAAAACGACAATCAACAATCACAACCTGGGGATCATTAAGATGTGCAAATAGCCATTGGGAAGAGACAACAAATTGATGATTAGTCATGAGTGTATTTTTAATAGGGAAAATGTTAGATACAGATAATTTTATACCTCAACAAACACAAGATGGTTCATTTACCTTCTTTTCTCAAGAATTTAATCAAGCTTTTCACAGTCATTATGGAGCAAAACAATAGATTTATCTAAAGTTTGCACTTCCCACTCAAGTACAGACAGTAGCCAAAAATGGAATAGTCAGAATTTTAGATGTTTGTTATGGTCTAGGATACAACACAGCCGCAGCCTTGGAGGTAATTTGGCAAGAAAATTCTGCTTGTGTTGTGGAACTTATTGGTTTAGAACTAAATCCAGAAGTTCCCAAAGCAGCGATTAGGCAAAATATATTTAATGATTGGGATGACCAGTATAGGAAAATTTTGACCGAACTGGCGTTTAAACACTATTTGTAAACAAATCGCCTACAAGCCAAGTTATTAATAGGTGATGCTAAAAAATCTATTCAGGAAGTACGTAAATCTGCTTTTCAAGCGGATGCTATTTTTCTAGATCCATTTTCACCTCAGGAATGTCCACAATTATGGACTATAGGATTTATACAACAATTAGCCTTCTGTTTACATCCAGACGGTTTATTAGCTACTTATTCCTGTGCTGCTGCTGTACGCACTGCACTTTTATCTGCTGGGTTAATAATAGGTTCTACCACACCAGTGGGAAGACGGACTCCTGGTATAATAGCCGCATATCCGCAAGATGGGGAAAAAAACATTACGGAGATTTATCCTATTTCACTAGCAGAAACAGAACATTTACAAACTCGTACGGCTGTTCCTTACCGTGCTCCTATATTGAGTGATAATACTGAGCTTATAATTAACCGACGAGAACAAGAACAACAAGCATCTTCTCTAGAACCTACTTCGCCATGGAGAAAAAGACGGGATTAACTGATATGATTTAAGGCTGAATCTGAAAATACTAAAAACATTGCTCATTGAAACTTAGTGATAGTTAATTATGGTTGTTGTAGCAATTCTCGCCGCAGGAAAAGGCACAAGAATGAAATCTAATCTACCTAAAGTTTTACATTCTTTGGGTGGAAAATCCTTAGTTGAGCGTGTTATTGAAAGTGTTGAACCTCTTTCACCTGCACGCAGGTTAGTCATTGTCGGATATCAGTCTGAAGAAGTGAAAACTGCTTTGACTAAAATTTCTGAAGTGGAGTTTGTGGAACAGACTGTACAATTAGGTACAGGTCACGCTATCCAACAATTACTTCCTCATTTAGAAGGTTACACTGGGGATTTATTGATTTTAAATGGTGATGTGCCTTTGTTACAGACTGAAACTTTGAAAAATCTTTTACAAATTCACCAAGAAAATCAAAATTACTGTACTATTCTCTCTGCACAATTATCAAATCCTAAAGGTTATGGAAGGGTTTTCCGTACCAGTGAAGGTATTGTACGAAAAATAGTTGAGGATAAAGATTGCACTCCTAACCAAAGAGAAAATAACCGTGTAAATGCGGGGATTTACTGTTTCCGTTGGTCGGATTTAGCAAAATTTCTACCTCATTTAGAAGCTAATAATGCCCAAAAAGAATATTATCTTACAGATGCTGTTACTCAAGTTGGAAAAGTGATGGCTGTAGATGTGGAAGATGACCAGGAAATTCTGGGAATTAATGATAGATTGCAATTAGCAACAGCTTACGATATTTTGCAAAAACGCATTAAGGAAAAATGGCTTATGGCAGGTGTGACGCTAATTAATCCTGCAAGTATTACCATTGATGAAACGGTAGAGTTACAACCAGATGTGATTATTGAACCTCAAACCCATTTGCGGGGTAAAACGGTGATTCAATCTGGTAGTCGTATTGGCCCTGGGAGTTTAATTGAAAATAGCCAATTGGGTGAAAATGTGGCTGTTCAATATTCTGTAGTTACAGATAGTTTTGTGGAAGCAGGAACGAAAATTGGACCCTATGCTCATTTGCGTGGCCATGCTGAAGTGGGTGCTAATTGTAGAATTGGTAATTTTGTGGAGTTGAAAAATACAGAATTAGGTAATCGCACTAATGTAGCACACCTCTCATATCTGGGTGACACCACAGCGGGAACTCAGGTAAATATCGGTGCGGGAACCATTACCGCTAATTATGATGGTTTGAAGAAACATAGAACCAGGATAGGTGATCGCACCAAAACTGGTTCTAATAGTGTTTTAGTTGCACCTATTACTGTGGGTAATGATGTGTACATAGCGGCAGGTTCAACGGTGACAGAAGATGTAGAGAATGATGCTTTAGTAATTGCGCGGAGTCGTCAAGTAGTGAAACCAGGTTGGAAGAGAAAAGCTGAAAGTTGACGTTTTGTAGGGTGCGTTACTAACGCACCTTCTTATGCAAAAATTTGATTACTACTTACTTGATAAATTACCTGTTCTCGTACTGAATTTGCACCAGCTACAGCTATTTCCTCCCAATCACTATCTAATAGTAAAATACCCAAGAGCAACTTTAATAAATATCGATTAGATATAAATTCACCAATTGGTTTAAAATTTCTCCTAGTGCTTATAAAGCAGCCTGTTCAGGTAATTGAAGTCTTTGAATCAAGTTTTGCTGTGCTACTTCTACTACTGTATTTTCTCCTATACCCCCACAAGCAAAGCTGTTAGGAAGTGTCTTGAGTGGTTATATGTTGTTAAGGGGACTTAAACAAAAGTTAAGAGTAAAAAGGAGTATAATGGGATTTCGGTGTAGCTTTCACGTTCAAAGAAGCTGATGAA
>ERZ1034427.33-NODE-33-length-31457-cov-33.006273_pt1 | contig 31457 bp, 32 predicted proteins | sample MGYA00520607_ERZ1034427 | MGnify/ENA primary metagenome ERZ1034427 (study PRJEB33736, sample SAMEA104288489) | Azolla caroliniana | place: Brazil | collected 1987 | study: EMG produced TPA metagenomics assembly of the PRJEB19522 data set (Is there foul play in the... | reverse complement strand
CATAATTTATTTATATTTTCATGGCTACTGGATTTTTAAAAACTATAGTTCTGAATTCCCTATAAATGTAGTTGATTTATGCTACTTATTTAAGTGCGGAATATGGGATTACAGTTGCTGATGGTAATTCTCTTTAAGGTGTGAGAAATACTTGAGTACAGTTTCCCTTTAGGCTTCTTTTATATGTTGCACAGGAATCAGTATCCATTTCAAAGCCATGAGTTTCAAAACCTTGTGCTTCAAATCCCAAGGATAAGCCACCACAACCAGCAAATAAATCTACCACTAATGGACTACGAGATAACGCAGGTTTAAGTAAATTTTTGAGATAATCGGACTAGCTCATCCTGGGTTCAATTTCTAGAGTTTCTTATTTAGATTTCATCCGCTTTTTACCTACCGATCACTTCTCGCACTAAAGCTGCTAATTGATCAGCACTATCGGGAACTCCGATCGCTTTGGCATTTTCTCCCATCTTGGCCAATTGTGCTGGTGACTGCAATAAATCTAAAACCCGCTGTTGCAATATCTCCAGTGTCAACTCCGACTGTTTAAAAGTTAAAGCTGCACCGACCTCAGTAAAAACCGCAGCATTGTAAGATTGATGATCTTCCGCTGCAAAAGGATAAGGTATTAAAATTGCTGGTGTACCACACACCGCTAATTCCGTTAAACTCCCAGCACCAGAACGACTGATAGCTAAATTTGCACGGCGCAACAAAGCCGCCATGTTATCGTAAAAAGGTAAAACTGTATACTGGGGATGTTGTAAACTTTCCGCTTCTGGATCGTTATCACCTGTTAGATGGACTACATAAGCACCAGCATCAAACCAAGCTTGAGCCGACTGACGCACCAATTTATTGACAGCTACAGCACCCTGACTACCACCAAACACGACAATTAGGGGAACACCGTTAGGAATTAGCAAGTCTAGGGCATTATCAACTGCTGGATGGAGGAATTGAGAACGGACAGGAGTACCCACACAGACAGTTTTAGCACCAGGTAAATATTTAGAGGCGATTGCAAATCCCACAGCTACTGCACTACACCAAGGCCCAAAGAAGCGGGTAACTTTACCAGGTAAAGCGTTAGATTCATGAAAAACAACCGGTAAACCCAAAGAACGTGCTGCTATGACTGTAGGCCCAGCAATATAACCACCAGTGGTAAATATTCCTTGGAAATTCCCCTGTTTGAGAATACGTCTCACTGCTAAAATCGAAGCTATGAGTTTAAACAAGATTGGTACCGACGAAAGACTCAGACCTTGCTGAAAACCTTCAATAGCAATGGTATTCAGAGGATATTGCTCAGGAACGAGTTGAGTTTCTAGTCTATTGGGAACACCAAGCCATTCAATTTTATATTCTTGTAATTTTTCTGCTAATGCGATCGCTGGGAACAAATGTCCACCAGTCCCACTAGCGGCTATGAGTAATTTTACGGGTACTTTTGTCATTCAAGCTATACTATTTAGCGCCTAGCTTATCTTAAAAGTTCAGATTCTTTTTTGGGTAACTGGGTTTTCAATTGATTGATTGCCCTATCGACTAAAATCAAGTTATCACAGAATAGTGGACTTCATCCTCACTTACTTATAAACAAATTCCTGACCTTTGGGGAGCAAATCAGTAAAATCTTACTAATGACTAACATTATTCCTTTATTAATGAAACACAACAAAACATTTCCTCTAGGTATTTCCCTGGTTTCGTTCCTACTGACACTTGGCTTCAGTAGTAATGAGCAATTTGCTCAAGCTGCTACACCAGAAAATGCACCCGCAACACTGAAAAACCTGCTGACTCAAATTGATATAGCTTCTAATCGGGGTGATGTTAACAGTGTTATGCAATTTTACAGTCCTAATTTCACTCATGGCGATGGCTTAAACCGCCAAACTATGGAACAAGCATTGACATCTTTCTGGAAGCGTTATCCCCAATTACGCTACAGCACACGCCTACAATCTTGGAAATCTGAAGGCAATACTATCATTGCCGAAACTGTCACCACAATTACAGGTTTACCTTCTGGTAACAGCAATAATTTGGCTCTCAAGGCTACAATTACTTCCCGTCAACGTCTTGCTGGTACAAAAATCCTGTGTCAAGAAATTTTATCAGAACGCACTCAACTTACTTCTGGTAACAAAGCACCCCAAGTAGTAATTAAATTACCTCAACAGGTTAAAGTTGGTCAGCGATATAGCTTTGATGCTATTGTCCAACAACCATTGGGTAATGATTTCCTGTTGGGGAGTGCATTGGAAGAAACCATTCAATCCACCAAATATCTTAATCCTACACCTGTAAATTTAGAACTACTCACTGCTGGTGGATTGTTTAAAACCGGACGCGCACCATCTACACCTGGTCATCAATGGATTTCTGCTGTTATTCTTCGTAATGATGGCATGACAATGATTACTCAGCGTTTAGTGGTGAAAAAATAATAAATTAGTCAGTAGTCATTAGTCTTTGTAAATCAACAAATGACAATTGACATCTGACATTTAATATGATGTTAGTTTAAATACCAATCATCTGTATTGGGGGTAGTAATTGGTATTGATGATTGAGAAGCGTAATAATCAAATAAACTAAGTATTATTAGTAATAATGCAAATGTGATATAATCTATGATCTCTGTAAACAACCAAATCGTATTAATCACCGGTGCAAGTAGCGGAATTGGTGCGTCTTGCGCTAAAGTCTTTGCTCACGCTGGTGCAAAACTGATTTTAGCAGCCCGACGGTGCGATCGCTTGCAAGAATTTACCAAGACCTTAAATTTACCAGATGAAAAAATCCATCTATTGCAACTTGATGTGTGCGATCGCACGGCCGTCGAATCTGCTATTTCTAATTTACCCCCCGATTGGTCAAAAATCGACATCTTAATCAACAACGCTGGTTTAAGTCGCGGTTTAAATAAACTATATGAAGGCGACTTCCAAGACTGGGAGGAAATGATTGATACTAATATCAAAGGTTTACTCTACCTTACCCGTTACGTAGTTCCCAGTATGGTAAAACGAAATCGAGGTCATATCATTAATATCGGTTCTATTGCGGGACATCAAACTTACCCCGGTGGTAACGTTTACTGTGGTACAAAGGCCGCAGTCAAAGCTATTTCTGAAGGCTTAAAACAAGACTTGTTAGGTACTTCTGTGCGTGTGAGTTCCGTTGACCCTGGAATGGTAGAAACAGAATTTAGTGAAGTACGATTTCATGGGGATACAGAACGAGCTAAAAAGGTTTATGAAGGTCTTACTCCCCTTACCCCTAATGATGTTGCTGATGTCGTATTTTTCTGCACCACTAGACCTACTCACGTTAATATTAACGAAGTCATACTCATGCCAGTTGATCAAGCTAGTGCAACTTTAGTAAATAGAAAGTTGTAAATAACCTCTCTATTCAGGAGAATATTACCATGAATAGCACCAAAAAGTTAGCTGTTGTTACTGGTGCAAATCGGGGTTTAGGATTTGAAGTATCTCGGCAATTAGCTAACAATGGATATCATGTAATTCTCACCAGTCGAGATAAAGCCACAGCCCAAAAGGCAGCGGAAACATTACAAAATGAAGGATTGAGTATCACATTTCATCTTTTAGATGTTACCAGTGATGAAAGTTGCCAAAAACTAGCAGATTTCATTCAAAAAGAATTTGGTAAACTCGATGTTTTAATCAATAATGCAGGTATCTTTTTAGATTCGAGATATCAAGGGAATAGAATTTTTGATACTCAAATAGAAATATTGCAAGAAACAATGGAAACCAATGTTTATGGTGTGTTTCGAGTTACTAAGGCTTTATTTCCCTTGATGAAAGCTCAAAACTATGGACGAATTATTAATGTTTCTTCTGGGATGGGACAATTAACACATATGGAAGGTGGATATACTGGATATCGTCTTTCCAAAACTGCGTTAAATGCTCTCACTCGAATTTTAGCAAATGAATTGCAAATCAATAATATTTTGGTTAATTCCGTTTGTCCTGGATGGGTAAAAACTGATATGGGAGGTTCAGCAGCACCCCGTACCCCAGAAGAAGGAGTTGATACTCTTGTCTGGTTAGCAACTCTTGCAGATGGAAGTCCTACGGGTAACTTTTTCCGACATCGTCAACCCATAGCTTGGTAATTGGTAAGTATCTCAAGTTTGAGAAATATAATACCCAGATATCTGAAGAAAGAATCTCAAGAATTAGCTTCTTACACTTCTGATATTTCTGAAAATAACTCTAGAAGAGATTAGAAGTTTGAGATTTTATAGTGTAGATAATCTTCGGGTCTATTCGTAGACTAGGGAGCATCCCAAATGTGTAAGTTTATTTTTATCTGATTTTATAACTTATCCAAGGTATGAAATAAATGAAGCCCGTATCGCTAACGGGTAGCGTCCCGTACGGATAGACAGATCACCAAGGAAAGAGAGCTTCAAAGGGTTCTTGAACTAGAGTAACACATAAATTCGTAAATCATGTTTCCGAACACAAAAACAGGAATAAGCGCAGGTTCTACATTAGTGGATATAGCTCCTTCAGATAGACCAAAAGTGAAAGCAGAATGTTTACGGTTATTAGTGACCTTAAAATTAAATCCTGCTAAAATGGAGTTAATCTCAGGTTTTATTGATACTTATCTGAAGCTTAATTAGTCAGAAGAACAGATATTTCAAAGCACATTAAGTTCATTTAAATAATAAGAATCAGAAGCGTGATATTTTGGAACATATTCGATTTTAGCTGATACCTATTTTCACGGAGAAAAGGTGATGGAACGATTGGATGAATTAGCGATTGTGGACAGTGAAATATTAGCAACCTTACACAATCGCTAATTCATAGTTAGAATTCGTGGGAGTAACTGAATTTACCGCAAACATCGAATTGCTTCTAATAAACCTCTGGCTTTATTGAGAGTTTCTTCGTATTCTTTTTCTGGTTCAGAATCAGCGACTAAACCTGCACCAGCTTGGACAGTAACAGTTTGATTATGTAAAACCATAGTTCTGATAGCGAGCGCACTATTTAATTGTCCCTCAAAGTCATAATATCCATAGACACCAGAATATACACCTCTGCGGGTTAGTTCTAATTCATTGATAATTTCCATAGCGCGAATTTTTGGCGCACCGCTAACTGTACCCGCAGGAAAACAAGCTTTTAATAAATCCCATGCCGTTTTATTTTTCGCTAATTTCCCTACCACATTACTGACAATGTGCATAACATGAGAATAGCGTTCAATTATCATTAATTCGTCAACTTTAACAGTGCCATTTTTACATACTCGTCCTAAATCATTGCGTCCTAAATCAACTAACATGATATGTTCTGCAACTTCTTTAGGATCTTGAAGTAAATCTGCTGCAAAGGCCTCATCTTCCTGGGTGGTTTTACCTCTGGGTCTAGTTCCCGCAATCGGTCGGACAGTGGCGATTATTCCCCCTTCTTCATCTCGTTCTGCTTTCACCATAACTTCAGGACTAGAACCGATAATTTGCCAGTCTTGGAAGTTAAAATACGCCATGTAAGGTGAAGGGTTAATTTGGCGTAGGGAACGATATAAAGCGAAGGGATTTTCTGTATATTCTGTGGATAGACGTTGAGAAATCACGACTTGGAAAATATCACCTGCTTTGATATATTCTTTAGCTTTTTCCACACTAGCACAAAAATCAGGACGGGTAAAATTGCTGATATATTCTTCCATTCCCGCTTTGGGTTTATTTTGGGGAGATGTCCAAGGGAGTTGGGTATTTTGTGGTGATAAAGGTAAAGATAACTTACTCACCATTTGTTGGATGTGATCGCTCGCTTTTTGATATGCTGCTGCTAAATTATCAGTATTCCTTAAATCAGCGTAGGCGATCGCCCAGATTTTTCGCTTCACCTGGTCAAAAATTAACAGTTGGTCTACTTGCATCCATAACCCATCAGGGATATTACGCTCATCTTGAGGATGAATTGGTACACACGGTTCAATCCAGTTAATCAATTCATAACCCCAAAACCCGAACAGTCCGCCGATTCCTGAAGGTAACTGTGGTAATTTTACTGGGTGATAAGGTGCTAAACAATCCGCTAAAACAGTAAAAGGATCACCTGTAAAAACTTCCTGGGAACCATCGCGGTGTGTTTGAGTAGTTTTATCTCCCCGCGCTTCCAAAATCCACAGCGGATCACAACCAAGTAAACTATAACGTCCTACCTTTTCTCCACCTTCCACCGACTCCAACAAAAAGCTATAAGGTTGACCTGCACAAACCTTGTACCAAGCAGAAACAGGGGTATCTAAATCAGCGACCCATTCTTGATATACAGGGACAAAATTACCTTGTTTTGCTAGTTCTGTAAATTGCTGGAAATCGGGGAATATCATAAATAAGAAGTTCAGAATACAGGAGTTCAGGAGTTCAGAATACAGCCGTTTAGAATTTAGGATTATATACTTATATATACTTATTTATTTTTTTTTATTTTGAGGCGAAATAAGTATATTTACGAGTAATTGGTAATGGGTAAAAGTTTATTTTCTTACCCATTACCAATCAGCTAAACACTATGCATCGTGAGTAGGTTTACCACTGAATTTAAGTTGTGCAGGACTGGGGTTTTGTCCAATTCTGCGGGGTACGTGGCGGACTTTATCACGACCAGCATTTACCTTCTCAGGGAACACTCCATCACTAGGGTGGATGAAAGAGGTTTCACCACTGGGGAGAATCCGGTAAATTTTGTAGTCTGTGATTTTGAATTTGCGGAGTTGAGCGCCTAAAGCGATACTATACTCCTTGCGAGCTAAGTAAAGCAAGTTTTCGCCCTTCAGCATTCTAGCAGCACCACCGGTGGGCATTTCAAACACTTGCTCTTTGGGGCTAGTCCAAGTGACAGCATACTTTTCTTCTACTTCTGCTTTTTTGAGTAGACCGCCAGTGCTACCACCAAATAGGGGGGTTTGTCCAGTAAGAGTTGCCATAAGGTTAAATAAGGTTAAGGTTCTCTCTCAACGTTTTTAGGGCATACTAACACCGTAACCTAACTTATATTGCGATCACGTTATAGACTGTAACAGTTTTTAGTGATTTGATCATGTTATGTTTGTTTGAACAGTTATCATGTCTGTTAAGAAAAGGAATGGGGAATAAAGATAGCAACTATCACCTATCACCTATCACCTGCTTCAGCACTAACAAAGCCTGAAGTGCAGCTTTAACAATTCCATCATATTGGGGTAGAGATAGGTCAACCTTTTTAGCATCTTCTCGATTTATACCTAACAGACCCAGTTTATTTTCTGGCTGTATTACTAATACTTTACCTTCAGTATTTTTGATTCTTAACTCTAAACCAGCACTATTTTGATAAATTCCACAGGTGTATTGACGCTGGTTATATTCAAAGTTGGTACGTTTAGATAGGGTTGCTGTAATAAATAATTGTTCCACCTGTTGAGGCAGTCTGACTCCGATTAATTCCATTTCAATAGAGATGTTACCACCAAAGTTATTTTCTCTCAGTTTATAAGCGATATCAACTCGCGGTGGTAGGGGGAAATAGTCGCGCCAACGCCAGGCGATCGCTTTGATTTTATACTGTTGATTGTCGATACTTTGAGCTAAAGTCAATTTAATGTGACCTTTACCAACGATTTGCTGTTCAATGACTTGTGCATTAGCAGTCCAAAACACCGGATCAGGATTGTCGATACCGCAAGGATGGAGAACATTTAATTGTTGATATAACTCCTGATTAATTTGGTTGAGATTTGCTTGAGCATCAATTTTCAGCAGTGGTTTGAGGTGTTGGAGTTGTAAACACTGATTTGCAAACTCAGATAAACGCGAGCGCAACGCCAGTAAATTATCTGCTGGTAAAGAAAACCCACCCGCTGCTTTATGTCCTCCGTGTTTCCAGAGTAATTCATGAGAATATTCTAAAGCCTCGAAAACATTAAATTCAGGTATTCCCCTGGCAGAACCACGAATCATAGTTTCATCTTCATAAGTGCCAATGAATACAGGAACACCGTAACGTTCTACCAAGCGAGAAGCGACAATACCAATTACACCATGATGCCAATGATCTTTGACAACGACTAATACGCGGTCTTTTTGCAAAAAGTCTACATACAAATCTTCAACCAGCGCGATCGCTTCCTGTTCGATTTGTTCGCACATTTGCTGACGTTGGATATTTATTTGTTCACACTGCATTGCTCTTTCTAGAGCTAATCCCATATCATCAGTAGTCAGCAATTCTATCACAGTCTGCGGGTTACCAATTCTCCCAATTGCATTAATGCGTGGACCCAAGCGAAACCCAATATCCTCCGCCTTTAAAGATTTTAGATGTTGGGAATCATAATTATTTTGAGTTTTGAATTTTGAATTTTGAATTGTTTCACTTGCTTGCACTCCAGCAACTTGAATTAAAGCTTGTACCCCAGGTAAAGTAGATTTAGCTAAATGCTTTAATCCACGTTTCACCCAACGACGATTTACACCAATTAAAGGAGCTAAATCTGCAATCGTTCCCAATGTAAACAAAGCTAACATTGGCTGAACTAAACCTTTAAGTTCCCCCAATTGTTGGGCTGAACAGGCTGCTAAAATATAAGCTACACCCACACCAGCCACACCCCGATAAGGTGAAGACTCAGCTATTAACTTCGGGTTAAGGATTGCATTAGCTGGCGGTAATTTTTGGGGAATGTCGTGATGGTCAGTGATAATTACCTTTAGACCGAGTTCTCTAGCTCTAGCGATTGGTTCAAAAGCAGAGATACCATTATCAACAGTGAGAATTAATCCTACCCCTTCAGCGTGGAATTCTTCAACAATGCGTTTATTAATTCCATAACCTTCATGCATCCGGCTAGGTATAGCATAGTCTACATCCGCACCCAAAGCGCGGAGACTCCTCAATAATAACGCGGTACTAGTCATACCATCTGCATCATAATCTCCACAGATCGCAATCTTCTCTTGATGAGTGATCGCATTCGCCAATAATTCTACACTGACTGCTAAATCTGGGAATTCTTCCAAAGGAGAAGGTAAACTTAAACTCTCTGGGTCTATAAATCTTTGTACTGCTTCTGGTGTTTCCATACCCCGATTAATCAACAACTGACTGATAATAGGGGATAAATTAGTTAAGATTGCCAAATTTTGAGCTAATTCGGGATTATGTAGGGCGATTTGCCAGCGTTGATTAGGTAAGCTTTTGGTAGCTTGGTCATTGGTCATTGGTGATTTTCTCTCCTGTTCCCTCTTTCCTGTTTCCTGTCACCTGCTATACTTGAGACTTGAAAATATTTATAGATTCAAAGATTAAAATAAAAACTTGACAGCACCGATTTCGGAACAGCAAAGTTTTCATCACACATTAAATCATGAAGATTTATCAATCTCATACTTGGCCATCAACAGTTGAAGAAGCCAGAACTATTCAAGAAACCCTGCGTAATCTAGTTATTACCACAGATCAACTAAACACACCCATTCAGCACGTTGCTGGTGTGGATGTGGGTTTTTATCGTAAAATGAGCCGTGCAGCAGTAGCAGTGCTGAGTTTTCCTGATTTGCAAATAGTGGAAACCAGCCTAGCATATCGTCCTACATCATTTCCTTATATACCTGGATTTCTTTCATTTCGAGAAATACCCGCTATTCTTGATGCCTTAGAAAAGATTAAAACTATACCTGATATAATATTGTGTGATGGTCAGGGAACTGCTCACCAACGCCGATTAGGCATAGCTTGTCATTTAGGAGTATTAATAGATATACCCATAATAGGGGTAGCGAAATCCTTACTAATTGGCAAGCATGAAGAGTTACCAGAAGCTAAAGGTAGTTGGCAACCATTAATACATCAGAATGAAACCGTTGGCGCAGTTTTACGAACTCGTAGCGGAGTTAAACCTTTATATATCTCCAGCGGCCATCGTATCAGCTTACCAACAGCAATTGACTATGTATTATGCTGCACCCCTAAATATCGGTTGCCAGAAACTACCCGCATTGCTGATAAATTAGCATCTGACAGATAAAGCATAGATTTGGCAGATCATTTTTATTTAAAGTTAATTGTCAAAACTTGTTAAATATAAACCAATCATATTAAAAATCCCACCCAAAGGAGTTGAATTAATGATTAATTATAGATAGGGCTTGCTGAAAAATTTGTTCTTGACGATTAGGAGTCAGGAGTCAGGAGTTAGGAGGAGGGAGAGGAGGATTTAGAATCATCTAGAATCTGAAAAAGTGTTTGAATTTTCATAGTATCAAGGCTTATTTCCTGCATCTTATCCACCTTAAATAACCCTTAAACTATTGATTTATCCAAGTTTTCCGTTTCTATGGCTTAACGCCACGCTACGCTATTATCAGCAAACCCTAAATATTAAAGTTATCTAAAAACAATGCACTTACTGACTTTACAGTGTCACGAAGCAGGCCAAAATAAAAATCAACAAGTTTATGAACAACAAAATGGCAAAAATCCCGGTACTTTCCGCATTGGACCCGATCCCATCCGTTGTGATATTGATTCAAATCACCCAGCAGTATCAGGATTACACATAGAAATATTTTTTCATTCCCAACAGCAAAGTTTTTATATTAGAAGTTTACGTGAACCAAACCCTCCTCAAGTAGATAATAAACCACTAGTCAAAGGAGAAATGCCTTTAAATGAAGGAAGTATTATTTATCTAGGACACCAACCAATTCAAGTTATGGCTATTTCAATTAACAGCATTCCTGCCACAATGATAGTCCCACCTTCAGCAAAACCGGGACATTACCACCACCATAAACCATCACTTCCAACACAACCAACAGCTGTTTATGGTTTAGAGTGTCCCAAATGTCATAAAATTTCCCCACCCAAAAACCTGTAAATAGGATGTCCTTGGTGTGGTATATCTTTAGCAGCACCTTTCAGCATTTTAGTAGGGCCAAAAAATTAGGGAACAGGGTGATGGGGAAGATGGGAGAGAATAACTAATAACTAACGACTAATCCCCAATACCCAATCACTAATGACTAATTTACAAATTCAATTAAGTGAGGAAGACTCACCGACTCGAGAAAGACGAGAACCTAAGTTAAATGTCCCTATTGCTTTTGGTCGAGAATTTGCCAAGTTACCAGCAGAAATTAGGGGTCAGCGTGTTTTCCGAATGCTGTTAAATAGTAGTGAAGTGTCTCGCTATCATATCCTGATTCACTGGGAACAAGATTGGGAACAAAATCATTTTTTGGTCATTGATCAAAATAGTGTTAATGGTGTGTTAGTCAATGGTCAATACCAAACCCGCTGTCAGTTAGCTAATGGGGATACTTTGCAAATTCGTCCTTACATGATAACTCTGCAGTTTGGTATCAATACTGTGATTCGCATTCCTAATAATCCTTCAACAATTAAACTTAATCCCAATACCAATCTTCCAGATCCTAGTTTATCCCCAGTCCGTCCTGTTACACCTTTAGGAAGTAATTTTCCTCCACCTACATTTCAGGATGCAAAGTTAATTTACAGGCTATTCATACTACAGGTTTACCTGTTGATGAATGTGATTATCTAGCAGTTGGAGCAGGTTTGGGTAGTTTTATATGGGTTGATTTACTAAGAATTAGTGGTCTTAAGGCTCAAGAAATTATTGCTGTGGGATTAGAAGCATAACCTTATGCCCATTATAAGCGTTTATGTCTAAATTCGCAAACTTGTTTACATGAAAGATTGCGTTCTAATTCTGATTCTTATCCCGATAATATTTGGGGTTGGCCTAGTTATTCTTCAAGAGAATCTTGGCATGATTTAACTAAGGGTAAAATAAATTCAGCATTTAAATATTTATGGCAAGTTTTTAACGAACCAACTTTTGCGTAAACTTATACTCCTCGTGCTGGAAATGTTGTTGATTCTATAGATAGAGACACTAACCGTATTGCTTGGAATCAAATATATCGTTATAGAAGAGTTAGATCAATTCGCAAAACCGAAGATGGTAGATATTGTGTTGCTTATTCTCGGAGTCCAGAGAACTATGCTTTTTTAGTTTGTTGTTATTTACATTTAGCTACGGGATATCCTGCTATTCAATTTTTGCCAGATTTACAAGCTTATTGGGAAAAATATCAGGACTTTAAGTTGGTTGTAAATGCTTATAAAGACCATAATCATGTATATTAATTTTTAGAAAAACAAGGTGGCATTGTTTGAATTCGTGGTCGGGGTATTGTGGCTTCGCGGATTTTACAACGTATTTATGAGGCTAGAAAGCAAAATCGTAATATTACAGTTTTACATTTAATGCGATCGCCCAAACGCCAAGGTAACAAATTTCAAAAATCCCAACGTGCTGTTAAAAATCACTACGAATTTCAACCTTTTAAGTGGCCCAAGGCCTGTTGGGATGGTGAACTAGGAACGATGTTAGAAAAAGCCACACCAGAAGAATGTCAGTGTTTATTAGCAGACTGGGGTGGAACTACCACCGCAGACAGTGGAGACTGGTAAAAAATCACCGCTCAAGGTTTACAGGAAGGCTGGTATCACGTCGCTTTTGGTCAAGTTTTCGGTGTAGAACAGGATGGCAAAAACCATACTGTTACCCATATCGAAGACAAAGGTTTTGGGGAAATGAAACTAACTGCTGATTTTATTATTGACGCTACCGGACTTGATGCTAAAGTCAATGCTAATCCTTTGTTAGAAGATTTGGTAACACATTACAATTTACCTTTGAAGCATTTAGGGTGGTTTACTAGTAGCGAACAATTTTGAATTAGTGGAAATGCGAAATACTAAAGGTTAAATGTATGCTGCCGGTGCAATAGCTTTAGGTGGATCCTATGCCCCAGTTGAGAGTTTTTTAGGTTTAAAATATGCGACTTTAGTCGCTGTTGATGGATTATATACTGCCCGTACGCCCGGAGTTGGACGTTTGAATACTTTTAGTTCTTTAAATCAGTAGATACAGTGGGTTTTTAATCAGTCACCTTAGTAGGAAATAGGGAAAACTGATAGAGCAGGAGTCAGGAGTCAGAAGTTAAGAGTCAGAAGTGAAACTCTCTTGCTATCTAGGTTTCAATTTAGATTCTGTACCTCTTTGATTTGCAATTGGTGTAACTGATAAGTGATTCACAGCCACTGTGCGCCCCGAAATCGCCAGGGAGGAAATATAATTCTCATTAAACCTTGAGAAGTAATAAACACTGACAAGCAAACTAGAGAATAATGCAATATAAATAAGGCTAGTGATAATTGTTCTTTGGGCATAGGTAAAGGTAACAAACCAAGTATTTCACGCCACAAAACACAACTACCATTTCGCAAATACCTGTAAAAAGTTGATAAGCTGCTGGCCAGTCTCTATCCTAACATGATTTTTGTAGATAGTTATAAATGACATGCCAACCTAAACCAAAGATAGCAATGTATGAAATTATCCAAAAATAAAGTGGGTTGGAAATTTTGCCAACTAACCCAATGGCAAAGGGTATGGACACGAAAAACCCAACAGTTAAAAGTAGTAATAATCGAGTTTACCAACGACCAAATAAAGTGGGAGTCATAAAAATTCAAAACTCAAAATTCAAGATGAATTACACCCCTACACCCTTTCTTCAGAGTTGGTAATCTAGCTGGCAATGGTATTTAGATAATTCTGGCCAGTTGAGGACGGCTTCTAGCAAGTCTTGATAACCCAGAGTATTGGGATGAAGTCCATCTGCTGTGATGCGTTGATTTCTCCAGCTTGGACTATGTTGCATCCATTGGTCAAATATATCTAAATAAGGTATTTGCCGTTGTGTACAAGCTAGGCGTGCAGCTTCTTTGTAACGGTATTGATCCTCATGATTGTAGTATAAACAATCAAGGAAGGGTATTTTTGTTTCATCTACGGGAACCATGCCTACAAACAGCACGGAACAGAGTTGTTCTGCTTGATCTAAATAATGCGGCGATGTCTGTTTCAAATTGGGGGAAATCTGTATAATTTTTACCCTTCTGACTACCTAACCGTTGTGAGTCGTTAACGCCAACAGAGAGGATAATCAGCTCAGGGACTTGGTTGCGTATTTCTCCGCGATGACGAAATTCTATTTCTAGCCTTTGGGAAATTTGTTGTGTGCGATCACCCCTTACACCTAAATTATAAAGTACATGACCAACACTATCTGGCAACATCCACCATCGTCGCAGTTGTTCCACCCAACCGCCTTTTTCTGGATCACCGTATCCATAGACTAAGCTATCTCCCAAGGCTACAGCCTTTAAAGGCTGGCATAGTTTTGGCGCTACAGACAGGATTGAGGAGGAAGGCTTCAAGGTTTGCATCTTAAACAGCAGTGTAGTTGATCTCTTTACAAAATTAAACACATTCTTACACTATAGTATGGTATCTTTTTTATCTTTTCTTGTTTAATTATTGAAAATAGTGGTGTATGGGGTAGAGAAACCCCATAAATAATCAGGTAATTTTATCACTTGTTTTAATACCAAAAATAAAGATATTATTAAATATGTCTGAAAATATCAAATTATCTTCGCCATCCGGAAATTTTACCGTTAATTTGGGGATGAAAATGATTTGTGGTTTAACAAAATTCAGTATGCGCATGCGCTCAAGAATTCGGGGCGGACTAGCAGATCACAAAGGCTTTTGCGCTATTTGAGGGTTGTCTCTGAACGGTTTACCCCTAATGATTGAGCGGTTACAAAATTCATATCTCTCAATACTGAACATAACAAGAAAATTGCCTTAAAAAACAAAAAGATGGGCTTAAAAAATTTACCGCAAATTTATTTCAGCAATCATTGTTTGATGGTAAAATCCGCCAGATTTATCCGTGGAGTCAATGCAAAATCCTCTGAGAGGGTAGGGTGACATAGCCTGAACCAGAAAAATTGTTAACCTAGGCACTAATTTTGTGCATCTACATCAACAATTTTAAATTTACTCATTATATGGGAGCTTCCTCAGAGCAAGGTGCAGTTTGCTGCATTGAATAAATAACTACCAAATCACTTTTAATGTGTTTAAACAAGATGAATAGTAGATTCCGTGACAAGATTATATGGCTGGATCAATTTTTACAACATACATCCTCCCAAGAGGAGAAATTAAATTTATTGTCTTTAGGTTGGCAACGTGAGCAAACAATAAATTGGCATCATAAATTACTTAAAAATCTGTTTCCGCTTTTGTTTTTAATTTCCTTAGTCACAGTTTTGTTGACAAATAGTTTAACTCCTGTAACTGCTCAAATGGCTCGCCAAGAAATTCGTGGTGTGTGGATAACTAATAATGATCTTAATATCCTCAAAGATCGTGCCAAAGTTCAAGATGCTGTCACCCAACTAAGAAAGCTCAACTTCAATACTATCTATCCCGTAGTTTGGAATTCTGGCTATGTGATGTATCCTAGCAACGTAGCCAAACGTTTAGATATTCAACCTTTTGTTTTTCGTGGTTCAGACGGACATGATATTCTCGCAGATTTAATTAATCAAGCCCATCATCAAAATCTACTTGTTGTGCCTTGGTTTGAATTTGGTTTTATGGCACCTCCAACTTCAGAACTAGCATTAAATAAACCAGAATGGTTCACACAAAAACGAAATGGTAGCACAACTTCTATTAGTGCTGCTGGTGAAGTTTCATGGTTAAATCCCTTCCATCCCCAAGTACAACAGTTTATCACTGATTTGTTGGTAGAACTGGCCAGCAATTATGATATTGATGGAATTCAGTTTGATGATCATACAAGTTTACCCCATGAATTTGGCTACGATAAATACACAGTTACCTTATATCGTCAAGAAACTAAAAAGAATCCACCAACAGATCCAAAAGACCCAGAATGGGTAAGTTGGAGGGCAGATAGAATCACAGATTTCATGGTCAGATTGAATCAAAGAATCAAACAAATTAAACCGAAAGGGATTTTTTCAGTTTCACCAAATTACTACGATTTTGCTTACAAATTTCAATTACAAGATTGGCTACAGTGGGTGCGAGCCAACATAGTTGATGAGTTAGTTGTGCAAGTTTATCGAGATAATTTGGAAAGTTTTACTGCCAAAATTTCTCATCCAGAGATACAAGAAGTACAAGAAATAATTCCAACTGGAGTGGGAATCATGGCAGGATTAAGAACTAAGCCTGTGCCAATGCAACAAATTAAATCGCAAGTAAGAGCGGCACAACAGCGGGGATTAGGTGTGGTTTTCTTTTATTATGAAAGTCTTTGGAATAAGGCTCCAGAACCATTAGGTGAGCGTTTCTCTGGATTTCAAAGTCTGTTTCCATATCCTGCATTACGATTAGCACCTGATTAAACTAGGAATTGGTCACCAACTAAGGCTACATAGGCAAAATTTACCTACATGGATTTATTTGAAAACCTTGATTTTATTTAGTTCATGTAAGTAGATTTTGTTTGTGTTAGCTAAAGTTTACGTAAGTAAAGTTGTAGAAATGCTTTCTTTAAATTAATTTAAAACAAGTTCAGAAATCTTGGTATGAACATCAAAAAAGTAAGTTATCGAATTCTCCCTTAGATGTTACCAAAGATATATGTGTAGAAAATCAATCTGGGAATTTTCGTTCTGGCAAGGACAATATATTTGATCAATTGAAAGAAATTTTTATTAAGATAGGACAGTATATGCAGCAGAATTCCATGATATGTTGTATCAAACAAATTTAGATATCAATAATCCTAAGTAATTCTTTCGCTACATACTCAACCACAGGTACAGTAACTGCATTACCAAATTATTTTTTAGCTATTTCATCTTTTTGATGAGATTCAAAACCGTCAGGAAATCCTTGTAATTTACAAGCGTGTTTTACAGTAATGGGTATATATTTTTTAGGTTGATAAATTTTCTTTAAGAACAGCTTTTTATATTCTTCTGGATGACTACAATGAAGAGATACAGTTATATTACGACTGCGATATGGTCTTTAGCACTAGTAGCAGTTAAAGTTGGGAAAATATCAGCAGTAGGTAATATAGTCCTATTAATATTAGTAATATCCGTCATATTTTTTGAAGTAACAAATTCATAACTTAAACTTTCAATAACTTGATTTAATTTATTGACCTCTATATCAGTTATTTTATATTTAAAATTAGTAAAAGATAAAGGATTCCCATCCTTATCTACATATTTTTTACTTCTTCTATATTTGAGAAGAGTTAAGCAATTGTTTTTTCTCTATCACTAGTTTTAATAATGTCCCAAGAATAAATGGTTGTATGTCCATTCCTTAAATCTGAAAAAATGCAAAAATTATTAGCTTATTGAGATCGAGTTCTTGAAGGTAGTATTACACCTTTAAATAAGGTATATGGATCTAACTTAGATTTTTCAAGAAGTTTGATATTTTTCAGTTCACATAAAATATCTAAAACTTTAGGATGAATATTTAAAGGATTAAAGGATTAGGGAAATTGTGTTCCTAGTATCTCTCTATATCGGTTCTAATTCCAACAATGAAAACTCTGTCTCTATTTTGAGGTAAACCGAAATCGTAAGCATTCAAGACTTTCCACTTAACACAATTTCCTATATGCTCCAATTTTTGTGAAATTCAATCTAAATTATCTCGATTTTTAGGACTTGTTAAACCGCTAACATTTTCAGAAATAAATGAAATGCCTTAGGGCCACTTTGATTAACTAACCGGATAACATCAAACCATAATTAATTGTCCTCTAGGGTCTTCAAAACCTCTTAAGCAACCCGCAACTCACCAAGGTTGACATGGTACACCACCTACTATTAGATCAACATGAGGTGGAAGTTCACGAATTTTGGTGATATCTCCTAACTCAATCTCATTTTTGTTGAAGTGACTGATAAAATTTTGCTGATAAATTTTAATAGCTTGTTTATCTATTTCAGAACAGCCCAAGCATTGACCACCTAGTGTTTCTAAAGCAATTCTAAATCCACCAATACCTGCAAATAAATCGACAAACTGGAATTTATTGAGAGAGGTTACTAATTGTACAGGTAGTTCTATTTGTTTTGGTGTTTGTGAATTAACAGCTTTCATATTTGTTAGCCCATACTACCAATTAATTCTGAGGATAGGATTTTTTAGTATAACACCACTGATGATAAAAACTCAGCCTATGTTAGTAAGCTGAGTCAAAGTGTCCTTGATTTCAAACTAAAGTAATTAGGGTTGATTTTAATTTACCAAATCAGGAAATACTCCTTGCACCGCAGGATGTACTAAACGATGATTTTGGACGTTTAAACCTTTAGCTAGTGCTGGGTTAACATCTAAAGCTTTAATTCCCAAATTTGCCAACTGGACAACATAAGGTAATGTGCTGTTATTTAATGCCTGAGTTGATGTCCAAGGTACAGCTCCAGGCATATTGGGAACGCCATAGTGTACTACGCCTTCCTCAATATATACTGGGTTAGTATGAGATGTGGGGTGTAATGTTTCAACACAACCACCTTGATCAACTGCTACATCTACAAGTACCGAACCAGGATGCATTTGTTTAACTAATTGACGAGATACTAAGATTGGTGCTTTTCGTCCAGGTATTAACACTGCACCAATGAGTAAGTCCGCTTCTTTAACGACGGTTTCAATGTGGGCAGAATTGCTGTAGAGTAATTCTACTCTCGCACCAAACAAGGTTTCTAAATAGGATAGACGTTCAACATTTACATCTAAAATCTGCACTGTTGCACGCATACCCAGAGCAATTTTAGCGGCTTCTGTACCAACTACACCACCGCCTAAAATCACAACTTTACCGGGTTTAACTCCAGGTACTCCACCTAAAAGTACACCCCTACCCCCCTGTTGACGTTCCAGAAATCTCGCTCCAAACTGCACTGCTAACCGACCTGCAATAATGCTCATGGGAGTGAGCAAAGGTAGTCTGTTTGCTCCTGGCTGTTCTACGGTTTCGTAGGCGATCGCATTAGTGCCACAATCTATTAATTGTTCTGTCAATTTGCGATCGGCAGCTAAATGTAAATAAGTAAATAACAACTGTCCTTTTTGCAGAAATTTATACTCACTTATCAATGGTTCTTTTACCTTTACAACCATCTCCTTATTCCAGATATATTCAGGTGTATCAACTATTTCCGCACCAGCTTTCCGGTATTCCTCATCCGTAAATCCCGCATTATCACCTGCATTAGTTTCTACAGAAACACCATGACCGATTTCTGTTAATACCCGCACACTAGAAGGACTCAAACCAACGCGAAATTCTTGATCTTTAGTTTCTTTAGGAACGCCTATTTGCATTTATTTATAGCCTCTAATAGTTTTTGATTGACTCTAAATTGCCAGTATTTATGTCATCACGTCCGTATTGATGAATTCAAAATGAAGAAAATTAGAATTTAAGGTGTAGGGTGTAAAGGAACAGAGGACAAGAATGTATTATCTCTTGCCTTTTGCCTTTTGTCTCCAATTACCAATTACCATTCACTTGACTAATCTCCCAGTCTTCTTACAATGGATAAAGAATAATTAAAAATTGTAAACCAAGGGTTTGCATTGCTCTCTCCCAGAGGCTGCTATTAGACTGTTTAAGCCTAACCCCTGTAATGAGTTGAAAAATCTCCGTAAATATTCTTTTGCCGTTCAGAAGAGAGGAATAGTTGATCATGTCACAACAACAACCCACTGTAACCCCCAAATTAGAAGAACCCAAGTTTGGTTTTAATGAATATGCCGAACGTTTGAATGGTAGAGCTGCTATGATTGGCTTTATATTGATGGTAGTGATAGAATATGCCACCAATCAAGGTGTACTGGCATGGCTGGGTTTGAAGTAGTTCCATCTACAAGCTGGTTTTCAGTTGTAAGCTAGTAATTAGAAGAGTTGAAACCAGCTGGAGTATCCAACTGGTTTCAGCATTATTCAGCAAATAGTGAACCGTCTGTGGCTATTAAATATATTGCAGATTCTCTATGTTATTCTAGGCAGGAAATTACCACATACCAGAGGGTGAATTACCATATCTCTGTTTTTACTCCGAACAATTATAATCTGAGATACCTTAATAGCCCCAGATCAGAAAGGTATATTACGGTTGCCTACTTGAGTAAATTCATATAAAAATTTAATTGGAACTAAGTAAGCTGTGATGAACGCTGTATTACCTCGTTTTTTGAAGTCAGCCTACCGGAAAGAACCTATCATCAGTGCATTGGTGACAATAGGTGTGGTAGATGCGCTAATTGGTGGTTTAGATGATAGCTGGTCATTATTTACTTTTGGTTTGGGAATGGCAGGAATAGCACTGTGCTTGAAGGTATGGAAGATGCAGCAGCAACCCCCTTTACGAGACGAGCCTGTAGTCCAACATTATTTACCTTCTCAGTCTTCTAGTCCTCCTTTACCAACAATGAGGGTATCCAAGAAAAGACCACGCTAGTAGATAGTCCTGAATTTATGACGTTTTCAGAAGTGACAAAAAACTCTCAAGAGTGAGGGAAGAAGGGTAGGTAATAATATTATTCGCTCTTGTCTGAGCTTGGCATTTCTAAGAGTTGTAGCTTTTTTAGTCCCTATTGGACAAGATTTTTATACTCACCCCGCTCATGCTGCTATTGAAATCAACACAAATTCTCTAAACACGAAAAGTTTTGTGAATCCTCGACTAATTCACACTTTACGAGGACATACTTCAACCCTTAAATGTCTCAATTTCAGCCCCAATAGCAAATTTTTGGTTAGTGGTGGGTCAGAAAACGAAGGCATGATTCGCTTCTGGAATCCCCAAACTGGCAAAAAGCTGGGTACGATTAACAGAGCGCATCAAGGATCTGTAGACTCTATTTTGATTTCTCCAGATGGTAAAACCCTCACAAGTTGCGGTAGTGACTACAAAATTAACCTTTGGAATCTCAAAACTTTGGAGTTTAGTCGTTTCTTTGTGGGACATAATAGTTCTGTGTTGTCTTTAGCTGTTTCCTCTGATAGTAAAGTTCTCATCAGTGGTGCTTTAGACGGGATTCGTTTGTCGGATTTAAAACAACAGCGCCCTCTAGCTACATTGGTACGCTTTGATCATCTCATTTATACCTTGGCGATGAGTCCTGATGGTCAGACTTTAGCTAGTAGTGATAATAAAGGTGTTGTGAAACTTTGGAATTTGCAGACTGGTAAGTTAATCCGCCAGTTAAACGCACATTATCAAGTTGTGACTGGGTTGGCTTTTACACCTGATGGGGTAACTTTGGTTAGCTCTAGCCGGGATAAAACTATTAAAATTTGGAATGTTAGCAATGGTCAAGCGGTCAAAACTCTGACAGGACATCAAGATTGGGTGAATGCGATCGCTATCAATCTGCATGACAAAACCCTTGCTAGTGCGGGTAAAGATGGAATTAAATTGTGGGATTTGACTACAGAAAAGTTAAAAAATACACTCTCTGCTCATAAGGATTGGGTGAGTGCGATCGCTTTTAGTCCAGATGGGAAAATCCTGGCTAGTGGTGGTTTTAATCAAAAAATCAATATTTGGCAGACGCAGTAAATAATGATTCCAGCTTAGAATAAATCACCTGAGCCATCACGTTTTGTCAACCATCTTTTCGATGGATTTAGATTTTAAAATTGATATCAAAATTTCTATTGAAATACTCAATGGCATTTAATATAGTCTTTTTATGATGCTAAAATTTTAAGTAATTGTGAAACCTTGATGAAAGTTTTATAACCCCAAGTGAAAATTAAAAGTTTTAACAGTACCTTCCTCAGTATTTATATTGATAGATGCGATTTTGGAAGAGGAGTTTTCGCTGCTCGTAACATGACTAAAGGTGAAGTTATTCTCACTTTCACAGGTAAGGTTATTTCCTTGAGAGAAGCATTAGGCAAAGGAGAAAGAAGCCAATCCTTTGCAAATCGACACTAATACATATATCGACATACAAGAACCAGGAGTTATTGTCAATCATCATTGCAATCCTAATGCTGGGATTTTGAATACAAAAACATTAATAGTATTGATTGACTGATATTTATCAAGGTGAGGAAATTTTCTATGATTACTCTACTACTATGAGTGAGAACTCATGGACAATGGTCTGGGGATGTTCTGCTAGGAATTGTAGAAAAATTATTAAGGATTTTCATTACCTACTAGATAGCTTCAAGGGACAATATTTAAAACTAGGTATAGTGCAAAATTTCATTGTCCGTGAACACAACTTAAATAGGGAAGTTTGCTTGTAATAAAAATAGTGGAGGGTTGATAGGTGAGAGTTAATAGGGAATATAGGAATTATATCTACATTGAGTTTTTGAGTTGGAAGTAGGGATTTAGCATTGCTCAATCACCAATTTCTTTCAATAAACATTTCAGCAGAAAATAAGACTATTTAAGAAGATGCTGACAGCACAACTAGAGATGTAATAGCTAATAGAATTCCCACAATTTCGTAAGGATTTAGGTATTACTGAAAAAAAGTCACACCTACCAATGCTAGTAATACAACCGTAGAAACCGAATAAACAACACCAATTGTTCCTGACTTTAGGTGTTTCATGGTATAAACCCAACCAAAAGCTGTAGAAGCTAAGATCACTACACCAAAAATAAACCAACGGGTTTGCAACGCGCTTTCATTGTTGCTGGCAATTTTGAGACAGTAGTCACCAAGTACACCAAGTGAACTTAATGTGATTGCAATCAATATTGCTATATAGGCTTGATTCATAATCAGGTTTGTAGTTAAAGATAATGGTATATTTTACATACACGCAATTCTATTTTAACTTTAAATTGCACACTTCTACAGCAAGCTTTTTTGCCTACTCCATCAGGAGCATATTCTCTGGAAGCAAGAAAACTCATAAAAAAAACCCCTGGGTGGGGGACTGTCAGTTATTCGAGTGGAGTGAACAACTAAGTAGTAAGTACTTACAGTAAATAAAGTAATCCGAACAAAATGATCCAAATTACGTCTATGAAGTGCCAGTACAGTTGAGCGGCTTCAATACCGAAATGCTTTTTGTTGCTGTAATGACCAAGAGTACGCGCTCAGCACAACACTGCCAAAATAGCCAAAACACCGATAGTGACCTGCAAACCGTGAAAACCAGTTAGCACCTAAAATGCACTATTTTATAGGTTCTGTTAAAATATATACAAGTATCTACTAAGCTGAGTATATAACAATGGAGGGAAAAACAGCCAATCCTGCTATTAGTCACTGTATGATTCATGATGGCAAAACCCAAGGCATATATATAGGTGATATTGCTAAAGCAATAGTAGAAAATTGTGAGATTGTTGCTAATACTTATCCTGGTGTTACCATTAAAAATGGTAGTAATCCAACTATCCGACGCTGTAAAATTCATGATGGGAAATCTAACAGCCTTTGGAGCACAGATAAATGATAGCCTTTGTTATTAAATTACAATGAATTTAAACTAATTATTCCAAAAAATATGAAAATGCAACTAGTCAATATAACTTATGAAATTGAAGTTGAACCAGGAGAAAAATTAATTCTACCTGAGTCTATTAGAGAAAGTATAGGAGTGGGAAATTGGATAATTACTATCCAATCAAAACTAGATTCTTCGCCAGTTACTCGCACGCAGTCATGACGCATTTTTAAAAGGCTATACTCCAGAAGATGAAGGACTCTATGACGACTATACAACCGGGTGAATTCTGGGTCGTATTACTTTTACAAATGCTATAAGTTCTAGAAAACGCCCAATCCTTATACTTTGGTGAGACGGAAATGATATTTATTGTAGCCGCAGTAATCACATCTGCACAACCACGTACACAGTCAGATGTATTTTAAATGATTGGTCAATTGCTGGTCTGCGCGTTCCCTCAACTGTAAGGTTATCTAGACTTGATTGCCTAGAAAAGTCTTTGTTAATAGCGACAGTTGGACAAATTTCTGAACCAGATGCAAAAGTATTAAAAACTATATGGGATGCCTTTATTAAACCTCAATTTTAGTTTGAAAATTTAGTTTGAAGTAATTGCAATAAAAAACCCCCCTGGGTGGGGGAGCGTCAGTTATTCGCGTGGAGTGAACAACTAAGTAATAAATACTTACAGTAAATAAAGTAATCCGAACAAAATGATCCAAATTACATCTACGAAGTGCCAGTAAAGTTCAGTGGCTTGAATACCGAAGTGCTTTTGGTTGCTATAGTGACCAGGAGTACCCGATCGCCACAACACCGCCAAAATGGCTAAAACGCCGATAGTGACGTGCAAACCGTGAAAACCAGTTAAAACGTAAAATGTGCTAGCGAACAAATTGGTAGTCAAACCAAATTCGAGATGGGTATATTCATAAACCTGACCCACCAAAAAAACTGCACCCATAGCCGCTGTAATAGCTAACCAGCTACGCATTCCCTTTTCATCATTCTTTTTGATCGCAGTATCAGCATTGTGCATGACAAAGCTGCTGGCAATCAGGTTAACGGTATTTACACCAGGTAGCAACAGTTCTAACTCCGGTGTTCCAGCAGGAGGCCACACAGCTAAGGTAGAACGGAAAGCTAAATAAGCGCCGAACATTCCCACAAAAATCATTCCTTCCGCAATCAGAAAGACAACCAAACCAAACAAACGATGGTCTGGATGTGCTTCGTGATGGTCAACTGTTGCAGCGTGGTGATGATTCTCTTCTATTTTCGCTGGGTCAATTATTTGACTTTGCATGAATTTTTAAATTGGTAATTGGTAATTGGTAATTGGTAATTGGGCATTGGGCATTGGGCATTGGGCATTGGGCATTGGGCATTGGGCATTGGGAAGTATAGTAAAAATATTTATCTTTCTGTTGCCTCTTGCTTCTTGCCTTTTGTCTTCCTCTTCATTTACACATTGGACTCAATTGTGGGATAGGGTTCGTCTAGTTTGATACTTAATACTTTATTAACATCAACAATTTTTTCACTTACGCCGTAGTCATAAGGTCCTGTGGTTAAAACAGGGAGTTTTTCAAAATTCTCAATGGCTGGTGGTGAAGTAGTCATCCATTCTAGGGTAAGACCGCGCCAAGGATTATTAGCTGCTTTAGGTCCATATAACCAACTCCATACGGCATTGATAATAAAGGGTAATGTGGAAATAGCTAGGATATAAGACCCGTAGGTACAGATTTCATTCAAAGAAGTGAATTTGGGGTCATATTGGGCAATACGGCGATTCATACCCATCATTCCCAGCTTGTGCATGGGTAAAAAAGTCATATTCAGACCAACAATGGTCAAAACTGCGTGAACCTTACCCCAAAATTCGTTTATCATTCGTCCCGTCATTTTCGGGAACCAATGATAAATGGCTGCAAAAATTCCTAGTACGCTACCGCCAAAGAGAACGTAGTGTAGGTGCGCAACGACAAAATAGGTATCGTGAACGTGAATATCAAAAGGTACTGATGCCAACATCACACCACTGATACCGCCAATCACAAATGTTCCCAAAAAACCCATTGCAAAAATCATGGGACTATTGAGGCTGATTTTGCCACCCCAGATAGTTGCTAACCACCCGAAAATTTTGATTCCGGTAGGAACAGCGATGATCATTGTTGTGATCATGAAAAACATCCGCAACCAACCAGGGATGCCGCTGGTAAACATGTGGTGCGCCCAGACGATTAACCCTAAAAAGCTGATAGCAAGGGAAGAATAGGCGATCGCTTTATAACCAAAAATGGGCTTACGGGCATGAACTGGAAGAATTTCTGAAATTGCCCCAAAGAAAGGCAAAATCATGATGTAAACCGCTGGATGGGAGTAGAACCAAAACATATGTTGGTAAACCACCGGATCACCACCACCAGTCGGATTGAAAAATGTTGTCCCTGCGAGTAAGTCAAAAGCCAGCAAAATCAGCGCTCCGGACAGAACTGGTGTAGATACCAGCACTAATGCTGAAGTTGCCAACATTGCCCAACAGAACAAGGGCATTTGATGGACTCCCATGCCGGGGACACGCATTTTGAGGATGGTGACGAGAAAGTTAATCGCCCCCAAAATCGAAGAAGTTCCCAACAACAGGACACTGGTAATCCAAATTGCCTCACCTACTTGACCTGTTACCAAACTTAAGGGAGGGTAGGAAGTCCAACCTGCATCTGGTGCATCACCCACAGCCAAACTTAGGCTCAGCATCACACCCGCAGGGGGAATCATCCAAAAAGCCACCGCATTTAAGCGAGGAAAAGCCATATCCCTAGCCCCAATCATCAGGGGGATGAGATAGTTCGCAAAACCTGCCCCTGCTGGAACAATCCACAGGAAAATCATGATTGTGGCGTGGAGTGTAAACAGGCTGTTATAAACTTCTGGGGTGACAAAATCTATATCTGGTGTACGGAGTTCTGTCCGCACCAAGTCAGCCATCACGCCCCCAATACAGTAGAAAATAAATGATGTGACTAGGTATTGAATACCAATTACTTTATGGTCGGTGCTAAATGTAAAAAATTCCCACCACTTTCTATCCCCTGGTTCTTCTCGGAGGGTGGGAATATGAGCGGTTTCTTGTAATTGTGCTTGAGTCATAGTCAATTAGTTATTGGTCATTAGTCATTAGTCATTAGCCGTTGACTAATAGTGGACTTGATGCAGCATTTCTGGATGAATGCCCATATCTTTGCTGTAAGGGGCGAGAAATTCGTCTACTGACATATTATCTGCTGGGTTAATGGACACAGCTTGATTTAGGGTATCTTTACTAGCAACTAGCTGTTCTTGCATCCAACTATCAAAAGCTGGTTGGGACTCTACCACCACTTGGGTTCTCATTGCACCGTGGTAGGGGCCACACAACTCAGCACAAATTAAGGAATAATCACCGGGAGTTTTGGGTGTGAAGCGAATCTCGGTTTGTCTACCGGGGATCACATCTTGTTTCAGGCGGAATTCTGGAATCCAAAAGGCATGGATGACATCGTTAGCTGTCATGTTCATTTGTACTTCGCGCCCTATGGGTACGTGGAGTTCACCTGTAGTGACACCTGTATCTGGATAGGTGAAAATCCAAGCGTACTGGAGTGCAGAGACGTTAACGACTAATTGCGATGCTTGTCCCTCTTTTTCCCGAGTTGCGCCCAAGGTGGGAGCAAGACTACCAACACCGGAACGATTTTGCATTTGGGGAGTGTCAGGATTGGGGACGGCTGCAGTGGACGGGTCTTGCATAGCCTCGTCTGATTTTTCCTGGTTCAGATTTGGTTCTGTGCTGCCTGGTGTATCACTTAAGGTAACAGCTATAGCAGTTCCTGGCATGGAGATTGATTCTTGCATGATCGCTGCTTCGTGGGCTGCATGGGGATTGAAGCCGCCGATTTCGTTGTATACATCAAAGCTATATACAGAAATGCCGATGACGATAATTGCTGGGATCGCTGTCCAGAGGATTTCTAGAGGTACATTACCTTCAATTGGTGGACCGTCTTCGTTGTCACCTGCACGCCGACGATATTTGAAGATGGAGTAAACTAATACACCTTCAACTATTAAAAATATACTCATAGAAACGGTCATCATCGCATTAAATAGACCATCTATCAATACGGCTTCATCTGATGCGGCCGTGGGTAACAGACCGTGATTTTGACCGTACCAAAGGCTGGCTAGGGTGAGGACGATGCCAATGAGTAACGTCCAGATCGAACTTGGAATTTTCACGGCTTACTTAATGGAATTGATTACGTTATTTCAAACTAACTCACTTACTAAGGTAGTGCAGGCTACGGAATATAGATTATAAATATCTGAAATTTTTATTAATTTTTTTGACTAGGTTACTAATCTTGAGTAAAGGTATTCATATTGATGTTGTCAACAATAAATGATAATTAACACCAAACCTTAAGGAAAATGTTGGCAATTATTTAGGAAAATCTAAATAATTGCCAACATTTAATTATTCACATCTTAAAAAATACCTAAATCTTACAGCTAAAAGTAGCTAGAGTGATTCAAAGTATAGGGGAAAGGCAATTTTTAAACCTTAGCTCATAGGTTAGGGTGGAAATAGGTCTGGACGGATCAAATAGTAAATTTTAAGAATATCTACCTCAAGCGGGCAGAAGGTATCGTTGATGAACGAATTTGTCCTACAACAGCAAAATGAAGCGGCAACCCAACACAATAGCCCCAAGGAAGTAATTCGTCGCTTGGTGTGGAAGATTTGCATAGCCACCTTAATTTTGATGGCCATAGGCAGTGCCACCCGCGTGATGAATGCTGGACTTGCTTGCCCAGACTGGCCTTTGTGCTATGGAGAATTGGTGCCGGCTAAAGAAATGAATCTCCAGGTTTTCTTGGAGTGGTTTCACAGAATGGATGCGGCTTTGATTGGTTTTAGCGTGATCGCTCTTTTGGGTTTATCCTGCTGGCATCGTCGTGTTCTACCCAACTGGCTGCCTTGGGCTTCTGCATTTGCCCTGTTCTTAATCGTTTTCCAAGGTGTTTTGGGAGGGCTTACCGTTACCGAATTGCTGCGGTTTGATATTGTTACCGCCCATTTGGGAACGGCGCTATTATTTTTCACTACCCTCCTGGTTATCGGTACAGCACTTAGCCCGTATCAGGGGACTGGAACGGTTGGTAAGCTGCCTTGGGTGGGTTTAGCTGCCTCTATTTTCGTTTACTTACAAAGTCTACTAGGTGTTGTGCTAGGTTCTCGCTGGGCGCTACACCAATGTTTTATTGGGGATCAACTCTGTGGAGTGATGTACAGCCATATCTTTGGTTTAGTGCCACCGTCGGTAGCAACGTTAGCAGTTGTATTAATTTCCTGGCGTACACCAGCACTGCACCCAGCCTTGCGAAAATTGGCAAATCTGGCGGGTGGGTTGTTAATTTTACAACTAGTTTTAGGAGTTGCCACCTTCCGGCTACATTTACAAGTCGAACCTCTCACTGTTTCTCATCAAGCCATTGGTGCAACTTTGTTAGGTAGTTTGGTTGTGTTCACAGTTTTAGCAGTACGGGACTGGTTTGCTAACCGAGAAATCAAAATTGCGAATGGGTAATTGGTAATTGGTAATTGGTGATTCTTCCCCAGTCCCCAGTCCCTAATCCCTAATCCCCTCAGTTATTGACAAATTAAGGAAAGAGAGAGAGCCAACATGATTGAGACTAATGTCTCTCGTCGCCACCACGATACATTTCTACAAGTAATTCAGAGTTACTACCAGCTAACCAAACCCCGAATTATTCCTTTGCTGTTGATTACGACTGCGGGGAGTATGTGGATAGCTGCTAAGGGGCAGGTTGATCCCTGGTTGTTGATTGTGACTTTGATTGGTGGTACTTTGGCTGCTGCCAGCGCCCAAACGATTAACTGTATCTATGACCGTGATATAGATCATGACATGGAACGGACGCGCCATCGTCCTATGCCTTCTGGTAGGGTTCAGCCTCGTGATGCTCTGATTTTTGCGATCGCACTAGCTGTTGCTTCTTTTACCCTCCTGACAGTATTCGCCAATTTACTGGCAGCGGTTTTAGCATTTTCTGGCATTGTTTTTTATGTTTTAGTCTATACACATTGGCTAAAACGCCATAGCACTCAAAATATTGTTATTGGTGGTGCTGCTGGAGCAATACCCGCTTTGGTGGGTTGGGCAGCAGTTACTGATACTTTAAGCTGGGCTGCTTGGCTGATTTTTGCGATCGTTTTTTTGTGGACTCCTCCTCATTTCTGGGCTTTGGCTTTGATGATTCGTGATGATTATGCCAAGGTGGGTATACCTATGTTACCTGTGGTTGCTGGTGATCAGGCAACGGTACGCCAGATTTGGTACTACACTATGCTAACAGTGCTTACAACAGTTTTGCTGTTTTATCCTTTACACGCTAGTGGTGTTGTGTATGCAGTTATCGCTTTAAGTTTGGGTGGATTTTTCATCCACAAAGCTTGGCGTTTGTTGCAAAGTCCAGAGGATCGAACTGTGGCTAGGGAGTTGTTTCTTTATTCCATTTCCTACATGATGCTTTTGTGTCTGGGGATGGTGATTGATAGTCTTCCTTTTACTCGCAGTCTGGTGACGGCTGTGGTTAGTTATTTGCATTTGCTTTAGGTAAGTGTTAAGAGTGATCGCATTTTCATTTTTTTGGAGAGCGATCGCTTTTTTTTACAGCCATTTTCAGTCAGATAGATGAATACATCTAGATTTGGCTTGGCGCAAAGACGCAAAGGAGCAAAGAGCAATTGTTATTTAAGCCGAATCAAAGAGATTAGACAATTTTGGAAAATTACCTTTAAAAAATTACCATCATGTCTTTCATCTCTTTGTAGCGACTTTATGAACTTTTAGGACATTTAATTTGCATAATGTCCTACTAACTTACCTTTGTAGCCAGCCTTTTAGGGAGCAAGGCGATTTTGTGAGGTGGGGCAAAAAGTATACTTTTAGCTACGCCAACCACAGACATGGCTAAAATATTTTTCTGGAATTAAAGTAAAATAAATCACATCAAACAAATAAAATTCCAAGACAGAGTATCTTCTCAAAATATCCTAAGAAGACTTGCATTCAATAATTCGTAGCTGGTGGGAATAAACTGCTTAGGTCAGTAATCAAATAAGCAGGTATTGATTAGCATAGAAAATTCTGTTAAATGGGAGTTGTAGGTATAAAATATTAGACAGTTTGAGGATGGATAAAAGAGGTAAAAATGGAATTACAGAAATTATGCCAACTTCCAGCTATCCATTGACAAGGAAGATGTAATAAACATAACATAATTCCCCCATTTTCTTTTAACCAAAATTCACTGTTTCCTTTCATTCTGAAATCGATAACTTGTATGTATACAAGATTTTAATTGTACGGTAAATGGTTTTTATCGATATTCTAATCGTACGGTAAATGATTTTTATCGATGCCTATTTTGGGTTTAGTGATCGCCTTGCTCCCGCCTTTTAAAAATCCTTATAAATGGAAAACTGATAAAATTTTCTTTTGTTTTGTATAGATAAGCTGAGAAATTTCCTGTTTAAGAGTATCCTCTACATATCCTTTTTCTTCTGCATATTTTCTTATTACACCAAATAATGCTTTCCTATTTTATCATCTTTTCTTATCATGTTTTGACCTGTTATTATGGCTATAATCTGTGAAAATAAAATCAATACTTCTAGCCTGAAAATATGTATCTCCAAGTTCTTTACTAAATGCCATATCTTTCTCCTAGATTTGTGATTATTTATTTCATAAATAAAATTTAATAATCCCATTAATAATAACTCTCCAGAACTCATGAAAAAGTGAGCTAACGGGACTTAAACAAAAATCAAGCCCAAATGTAGCCCAAACTAGCTTGATAAGAAGTAAACACGTCCGGATTCCAGTTGAACCAATCAATAAATAGAAAAGATATGGCTGTTCTCAAC
>ERZ1034427.32-NODE-32-length-31831-cov-32.849006_pt1 | contig 31831 bp, 37 predicted proteins | sample MGYA00520607_ERZ1034427 | MGnify/ENA primary metagenome ERZ1034427 (study PRJEB33736, sample SAMEA104288489) | Azolla caroliniana | place: Brazil | collected 1987 | study: EMG produced TPA metagenomics assembly of the PRJEB19522 data set (Is there foul play in the... | reverse complement strand
CTCTAATTCACTATTGCATAGTCTTGTATTTTCATAAGTGATTGAAAAATTCAAATTCAACTTCAATATTGTTGTCTAACTAGCTTTTTTTATACAATAAGAAAGCTGGAACTTTGACGTGCATCATTTATATTTTCATGGCTACTGGATTTTTAAAAACTATAGTTCTGAATTCCCTGTAGATGTAGTCTATGTATACTACTTATTGAAGTACGGAATGTGGGATTAACATAAGTTGCTAATTAGGAGCGCCTCACAAATGGTAAACTACCCCCTACGAATGAAAGAAACTGTTTTTCTTCACCTGCACCCTAGTTTTGGTCAATCATGATGGTCACAACAGGATTTTTCCGCTAGTCCTGGTACAGGATCATAACCACCAGGATGGAAAGGATGACAGCGTAAAATCCGCAAAGTCGCCATCCAACCACCACGCAGTAGCCCAAAACGTTCGATCGCTTGGATAGCATACATCGAACAAGTTGGTTGAAAGCGACAAGTAGGAGGAAAAAGAGGAGAGACGAATAACCGATAGCCTTTAATAATCCAAATCAATAATATTTTCATAGCCCAAATCTAATAAAGTAGTGATAGAAGTCAAGAACTTTCTGTGTTGATTACATTATTTCCTGGTTTGGAATCTATTTCTCTATTGTGGCTGCAAATTACCCTTGCTGCTGCTTGGGTTGTATTGATAATCCTTATCGCTTGGGGAGTCAGTCGTTTTACCAACAGTGAACCAGAAATCATCCGCAAAATCGTGCATATTGGCACTGGGAACGTAATTTTGATCGCTTGGTGGTTAAACATTCCAGCCACTGTGGGTATTACAGCTTCGATTTTCGCCAGTATCATCACACTATTGTCCTACATCTTCCCAATTTTGCCAGGAATTAATAGCGTTGGCCGCCAAAGTTTAGGAACATTTTTTTACGCTCTCAGCATTGGTATTTTAGTAGCTGGATTTTGGTATTTACAACAACCACAATATGCTGCTATAGGAATTTTAACTATGGCTTGGGGAGATGGACTAGCAGCTTTAATTGGGCAACGTTTTGGTAAACATAAATATAAACTTTTGGGCTCAAACAAAAGCTGGGAAGGTTCTTTTACAATGACATTCCTTAGTTTCCTAATTAATATGTTTATTTTATTGGCAACACAAGGAAACATCTGGCAAACATGGGTAATATCAATACTTGTAGCTATAGTAGCGACTACATTAGAAGCTTTTTCATTTTTAGGTATTGATAATTTAACAGTTCCTGTTGGTAGTGCGGCCTTAGCTTATAGCTTAATTCAGATACTGGTGCTTAATTGAATAGCTAAATACTAAGTTATACATTGCTTGCAATATACCCTCAGAAAACTGAAGAATCTGTATGGATTTAGCAAGTAAAGTCAAAAACATAAAATATTTAATATACCTTCTCTAAAGGTATGATTATATCTGTGAAAATTAAAAGACTTTATATCTACTTTGAGAAGTAGAACTACCAAATTCGAATTCTATCCCTAGATTTATGAATTGGTGAGGAAGAATGCTTATAGTTGGGTTGTTAGGTGGCGATTCACCGACATTTCTTAAGTGAGGCTAAAAATTATGTCAAATCAAATAAATGCGTCCGATTTGTCCGATTTGTTTGTTGTCTTATCTGATCACCAACAAGAGTTTTTAACTGGTGGGGCTGACTTTGAACTAGCTGGTAGTAACTATGCCAACAGATTAGCAAACCTGCAAGGTACCACAGCTTCCGGCCCTGCTGGTAGTACTGGTAACTCTATTGGTACAACTTCCGCTGTCAACACCGCAGCCCAAGACTTGTTGGGATTGGGTGCGCCGACAGTCCCAACTGTTGGTGCGTTGGGTGCAGCGCCAATTCTCAATGGTCTAGCAGCAGCCCCATTAGCAGCTGCACCAGCCGGAGGTTTAGGTGGACTAGGTGGCTTGGGCGCTCCTGGCTTTGGTGGTTTAGGTGGCTTTGAACCTGGCATTATCTAAATCAGTTCAACCTTGTCACCATTCCCACAGGTGGCTAGAAAATTAATTTTCATACCAGATCACTTCGCCTATCTAGGCTTGGGAATGGTGTATCGGGGTGATCAAAGAGGCAAATACCCAGGTTTTTCTCGATACCCCTACCCAAACGACAACTGTTATTTCCCATAACTAACTGATGATTATAGTTCAGTTACATCAAGGTGCATCTTGATCTCTGCGGTGCTGCTGGTACTTAGCAAACTGAGCGTTCTGGGTTTCCTATTGTTTGTTGGGAGTTAGCAAGCAGACATTCCATGACAGATGCTGTAGGCTTTCTTGTTACCCAAAATAACACTGCATAGATAAGTAATTCTTTGGAATCCTTTGTTTGATTATTACGTAAATGAGGCTAAAAATTATGTCAGATCAAATAAACGCATCCGACTTGTTTGTTGCTTTATCTGATGACCAACAAAAATTTTTAACTGGTGGGGCTGACTTTGAACTAGCTGGTAGTAACTATGCCAACAGATTAGCAAACCTGCAAGGTACCACAGCTTCCGGCCCTGCTGGTAGTACTGGTAACTCTATTGGTACAACTTCCGCTGTCAACACCGCAGCCCAAGACTTGTTGGGATTGGGTGCGCCGACAGTCCCGACTGTTGGTGCGTTGGGTGCAGCGCCAAGTCTCGATGGTCTAGCAGCAGGAAATCCAGCACTAGGAGCCGATGCTTTCATCAATCCTGTCCTTACCAATCCTCTAGGAGGCTTAGGTTTAGGAGCGCCCGGAACACTTTTGTAGAAGTCTTAAGATTTGTGTAACAATAACCTGAACAGTTTTTATATGGAAGTTGGATTAACAATCCATTTTCGATAAAAATCGAACAAGTTATTTTTACATGATGCCTTAATAGAAGACCTATTGGTATATTTGCCGTAGGCAATTAGCAAATTTTGCCGCATTCCCTTTTCTTATCAAGAAACTGTATTTTGGAAATTAGAGCGTTTCAGGTATCTAGTTCCATTTGTAATTTGAAATTTGGGATTGTGAAAAGTTTACTTCATAATTTTTTTAGCAATTCATCTGTGGCAATCATTTTTCTAATTCGTATAAGTTGCTGTCTCTTGGGAAGTAGCAAGTAAGTATGGATCCTAGAAGCTTTTCTATTATTTTCCTAACTGCAAACTCTGAATTATCTCACTTTTATAAGAGAGAAAATTAAATCCATGATTCAGTTTCTGGAATCCTGTATTCGAATATTACGCAAGTTGCGCCAAAAATCATGTCAGTGCATATTATTATATCCAATTTGTTGGCAGATTTATCTGAACAGCAACAGGAGATTCTAACTGGCGGTACAGACTTTGAGTTATCTGGCAGTAATTTTGCTAACAGACTGGTTGTGTTACGAGGGTCTGTATTTTCTGGACCAAACGGTAGTTTCGCAAATTCATCAGGTCAAAGTTCACAAGTCAATACCGCTGCACAAGATTTATTGGGATTGGGTGTGCCATCTATACATAACTTTCCGGCTTTGGGTTCTGCACCAGTTCTCACTGGCTTACCCGCAGAATTTACAACAGGGTTAGGTGGTTTAGGTCGCTTATTAGGTTTAGGTGACTTTGGACCAAGTTTTAGCGGTTTTGGCAGATGAATAAATTCAGCCAAACTAAAAAACTATGGGAGGCAAACAATCATGTCATGTCAAATTATCATACTCAACTTATTTGTTGAGTTATCTGAAGGGGAACAGGAATTAATGTCTGGTGGTGCTGAACCTCAGATTAATAACAACAATTTTGCTCAAAGAACTGGAAATACAAATTCAACCAATAAGACTGGTATATTAGGTAATGTTTCTCAGATTAATAGCCAACTAGCTGATGTCAATAGTGGCGGACAAACAGTTTTGTCATCTGATGCTCTGGGAGTTTCTCCTATGGGTAGTGTAAATAATTTTGCACCCAGCCAACCATTTTCATCAAAAATAGTTTAGTAAGTAGAAGACTCATGAACCTAAAGATTTTGTTTCTTTTATTTGTAACAAAGAAATCACGCTATCTGTGGGGCTTTCCCAATTTAAAAGCTAATTTAACTAAGGTGAACAATCATGTCAAATTCCATCACTATACAAAAACTACTAGTTGAGTTATCTGATCAACAACAGGAGCTTTTATCTAGTGGTCAGGCTGGGTCTGCTGATCCACTTCTTACCCCTATTACTGCTCTCAGAGGCAGACCAGTAAATCCAATTGGTAAAGCTATCAATGATGGTTCAGAAACTAAATTGGGTAATAATACTCTACAAGGAGTAACTAATTCTGGACTACTAGGTAGTATTGGTAATTCCACTGGACAGGGTGAGGGTACTAGTACTGGTGCAGAAGATATTATGATTTTGCCAGCATTTTTGGGTTTCAGTCAAACACTCTAGAGTTTATGGTTTCTCATTTCAGAAAACTTTGTCAATTTTGGCAGACTAAAATCTCCGCCACCTATACATTAATACAACATAATTCAAGAGTCAGAAGTCAGGTTTTTGGTTTAAATTATGTACTTAATTTACCTGCAATATGCTGTAGCTAGAACAAATGTGCTGTATACAGCAAGTTTTTGTATACAAAATTTATTCCCAAATAAATTTGGAATTATTAAACAGTTAAGTTTGAGGCTTGAGTAAGTTTTTTACATCAAATTTATTCGACTGTTTTCTTTGTCTAGTAAACACTGACAATTTAATTGTCATAGTTATCATTTCATTGTGATTGGCTAAATCAGTAATTTAAAACTCAATCGGCAAGTAAATATGTGGAATCTGGTGTTTGTAATTAGGAAGGGGGGAGAGGAGATTCTTACTACTCGCTCAACGTAAGTGAGGTCTTTGAGTGAGATTGAGCTTTCTCCTCTGTTTTTTTCTCAGCGTTGCCCACGTCAGAGATTGAAAGAAAAGTTTTTGCTATGGTCAGCCGTTACTTTTCTTATCCCCCACTAATGATTATAGAGGATTCTTGACCATGATGTTTACTATTGTGAGAGACTTATTTTATTCTGGTGCTGTTTACTTGAATTAAGACCTGTTGTTATCCTGTTTTGACAAGGTTGATATTTTGGATATTCTTTATCTTCACCAAAAGATAGAGGGAAAGATATCTTTTTTGAAGGTTATTTGTCGAGAGGTGGTTCTGAATAATCGCCGAACTATAAAATGTTAAACTTGGTTGCTTGATTATTTTTCTCCAAGTAGAACACTTTTACAAATTTTTACTACTCTCTGAGGACAGATTACTTCAGACAGTGATTTTTCTGTGAAATGGGATTTGCAATTAAGTTATGTGGAGTTATCTAAGCCGTCTCAATATCACCTGCAAACCCAGATAACCCTCATGTTTGTTGATATTTCAAACAAAAAGGTGCAAGACTGTGGACTATTTACGCCGCTATGAAAATAATGTTTGGAATGGATCTCATGATCCAAATTCTGAACATCTGCATTTAGTTGAAGTTAATGAGTTTCTACCCCAAATTCATAAATGGACTAGCATTGGTGTGGGGGTAATGTTGACTATTTTTGTAGTGGGTGTAGGTTTGACAACTGTACTCAATTACAAAGTAACGGTAAAAGTTCCTGCCAGTATTAGACCGATGGGAGAACTAAGGCTAGTTGAGTCAGCCATTTCTGGTCAGGTGCAAAAGATTGTGGTTAAAGACAATCAGATTGTAAGTCAGGGGGATGCGATCACTTACGTTGATGATTCCCGTCTGCAAACCCAAAAAAGCCAACTACAAAGTAATATTCAGCAAGGTCAATTACAACTTGTACAAATTGATGCTCAACTAGGTGAAATTAATACTCAGATTTCGGCACAGGCAAATTTAAATAATCGCACAATTTTAGCTGCACAAGCTGAGTTAGGTGGTACTCAACGCAACTTTGATGATCAACAAATCAAAGCTAATGCAGAAATGTCACAAGCCGAAGTGGCTTTAAGATTTACGAAATCACAACTTGAACGCTTACAACAAGATAGAGTATTAACCACAACGATAGATGAAGCACAAACAGCGTTAAATCTTGCCAAGTTGCAAAGAGATAGATTGCAAGTGATCGCTAATTCTGGTGCAATATCTCACAGTATGTTGGAAGAAAAACAACAAGCCGTTAAATCTGCCCAAGCCAAGTTAGAACAAGCTAAGAACAACGCTGAAACTCTCCTTGAAGAAAAACAACAAGCCCTAGAAATTGCTCAGACAAATCTATATAAAGCAAGAACAGCTATCAATCCTAGTAATTCTGCGGTAATTATAGCATCGGAACGAATAAAACAAGAAAAAGCTAGGAGTGAAGCTACCTTAGCCGCTTTGAAAAAAGAACTTCAGACTCTACTCCAACAACGTCTAGAAATTCAAAAGCAGCTTATTCGTGGTCGTCAGGACTTGCTACAAACACAAACTGATTTGAATCAGAGTGTAATTCGCGCACCTATTACTGGCACCTTACTACAATTAAGACTTCGCAACCCTGGACAAGTGGTACAACCCAGTGAAGCGATTGCTCAGATCGCTCCCTTGAATGCTCCTTTACAAATCAAGGCTTATGTACCTGCTCAAGAGATTAACAAAGTAGAAGCAGGTCAAAAAGTCCAAATGCAAGTTTCTGCTTGTCCTTATCCAGATTACGGCACTCTCAAAGGCATTGTCAAAAACGTTGCCCCAGATATTTTTCCAGTTGCACAAACCCAATCTCAAAATAATACAGCCGCAAATATTCAGCAGGTAAATGGTTATGAAGTAACTATTGAACCAGAAACATTATATGTAGGTAGAGGCGATCGGCAATGTCATCTCCAACCAGGAATGCAAGGTCGAACTGATATTATTTCCCGTGAAGAAACTGTAGTGCAATTTATTCTCAGAAAAGCTCGACTAATTACTGATTTATAATTAGTCATTAATAATTGGTTACTGGTTGTTGGTGATTAGTTGATTTACAGACGTTTTCTGTTTTTAAATTTTGAATTTCAACTTTTGTATTATATGTTTAATCCATTCAAATCTCAGAAAAAATACCAATCTGTTTTACAGGCAAGTGAAGAAGACTGTGGTGCAGCTTGTCTAGCTTCCATTTGCAAATATTACGGATGCTTCTTAACCATAAATAAAAGCCGAGAAGCCGTAGGAACAGGACAACTAGGTACAAGTTTATTAGGTTTAAAACGTGGATCTGATAGTTTAGGATTCAATGCTAGAGCTGTTAAAGCCTCACCAGAACTTGTAGATAGAATCACAGAAATTCAACTACCAGCAATTATTCATTGGCGCGGTTATCACTGGGTTGTTTTATATGGACAACGGGGTAAAAAGTATGTCATTGCTGATCCGGCTGTAGGTATTCGCTATATCAAACGCGAAGAATTAGTAGCAGCTTGGAACGGAGTCATGCTCTTACTAGAGCCAGATCCAGAGCGTTCTTCTCAACAACCCCAAGAAAAACCTCACGGTGGGTTGTTACGCTTCTTCATGCGAATATTGCCCTATCGGGGATTACTCACTCAGGTATTGATGATCAATATTATCCTGGGTATCCTAGCTCTAGGAACTCCTGTTTTAATTCAATTACTAACCGATGATGTCCTGGTGCGGGGAGATATTCAGCTACTTACAGTAGTAGTATGTGCTGTTGTCGTTATGACCATATTTAGTAGTAGTTTACAAGTCATTCAAGCTACTATGATTGCTCATTTTGGGCAACGATTGCAATTAGGCTTAGTCTTAGATTTTGGACGCAAAATACTGCAATTACCCTTAAATTACTATGAGTCTCGCCGGAGTGGTGAAATTACAAGTAGGTTAAGTGATATTAATGAAATTAATCAATTACTTTCTCAGGTAGTAGTTCTTTTGCCAAGCCAAATTTTTATTGCCGTTATTTCATTTTGCTTAATGATGTTTTATAGCTGGCAATTGACAATAGCTGTAATTGGTTGTGGTGTTTTAATGACTTTATCAACTCTGCCATTTTTGCCAATTCTTCAACAGAAAAACCGCAATCTATTAGTTTTAGGAGCAGAAAATCAAGGGGTATTAGTAGAAACTTTTAAAGGCGCACAAGTAATCAAAACAACTAATGCTGCTCCTCAATTTTTGGATGAATTTCAAACCCGTTTTGGTCGTCTAGCTAATCTTACTTTCAGCACAATTCAAATTGGTATTATCAACGGTACTATTGCAAAACTTCTTTCTACTCTTGGTGGTGTAATTCTACTGGGTATAGGCAGTATGTTAGTAATTAGCAACAAATTAACTATTGGTCAAATGCTGGCTTTCAATGCCTTACAGGTGAATGTTTTAGCTTTAATTGGTTCTTTGGTAGGATTAGTAGATGAATATTTCCGTTCTCAAACTGCAATTTCTCGTTTGCTAGAAGTTATTGATGCCACACCGGAAGTAGTTGGAGGTAGTCAAAAGCCTATTGCACAAATCGCTGTTGATGCTGATCTTCATTTCTCTCATCTTACATTTCACCACCCAGGAAGAGTTGATTTATTAGAAGATTTTTCTCTTAAACTTCCCGGTGGAAAGGTGATTGCTTTAATTGGTAAATCAGGTTGTGGTAAAAGTACCTTAGCAAAATTGATAGCAGGTTTATATCAGCCAACTTCAGGTAATATTCGCATTGGGGTTTTTAATATCCATGACCTTTCTCTTGATTGTTTGCGACAACAAGTAGTTTATGTACCCCAAGAACCTCATTTTTGGAGTCGATCAATTTTAGAAAACTTTCGTTTAGGAACACCTTCTATTCCTTTTGATCAAGTTGTTAAAGCCTGTGAAATTGCTGATGCCGATGGTTTTATTAGTCAATTACCTAACAAGTATCAAACGGTGTTAGGAGAATTTGGTGCAAATCTTTCTGGTGGACAGAGACAACGATTAGCGATCGCACGCGGAATACTTACCAATCCACCCATTTTAATCTTAGACGAAGCAACCGCAGGACTAGATCCAGTAAGCGAAACTCATGTCTTAGATCGATTGTTGGCATCTCGCAAAGGTCAAACCACAATTTTGATTACCCATCGTCCCAGTGTGGTTAATCGAGCAGATTGGATAGTGTTAATGGATAAAGGTCAAGTAGAACTCCAAGGTAGCCTAGAAACTTTTCTTTCTCAGAAGGGAGAGCATATGAAGTTTTTAACTATATAAAATTAATGCTCTCGTCTTGTAAGGATTTAACACTATGGCAGATAATCACACATCTAACCATCAGGCACTATTTCATGATTTATCTGAAGCAAATCAAGAAATATTAATTGCTGGGCAAGGTTTTAATGTTATTGGTAAAACTGACTTTTTCTTCCAAAAAACTGACATTGACAGCGCCGCAGATATTGACTTAAATCTAGAAGGTAGTGAATCTAGTACACAAAGTAGTAAATATAAGTTATCACAAATTACCATAGGTACTTCTTTCACTTTTGGTATACCCATAATCAATTATCCTGGTAACAAATTGAGTGATTTTTCACCTAATTTCCTAAATAAATTGTTTTCCTGAAGCACAAATCTGGCTCTTGCCTTGTTTTTATGGTGATTTAGGACCAATTATAGCATAACCCTTACCCCGCGGTTATGAATAACCATGCTCTGTCTTGAATGAAATGCCTATGAAATAAACCCAGTTTTCCTTAAAAAGAATTCAAGAACCGGAAATTTAAAATTTAAACATCATTGTGTAGAGAGAAAATATATATATATATTTTCTCTCTCTATATTTTTGTTGCTTGTATAAAGGAATATCACTAATAATATATATCTCGTAGACTTTACTTCTTCTCTGAAAAAATCATGAGTTAAAAGAGACAAATTTATTTAAAATAAATATAACTAGAGTTCAATTTTATTAGAAAAAAAAACATTAATAATAAAAGCATAGGTGATTACACACCTAAATAAATATGTTTTTGAGGTCAAAAATCATGTCAGATAAAATCAAAAAATCAGATTTAGTTGCTGAATTATGTACAGAAGAACAACAGCTTCTTTCCGGAGGTCAATACGGTATGGGCAGGTATCCTGGTAGTAGCTACCAAGGTGGTGATGGTTATCCTGGTAGTAGCTACCAAGGTGGTGATGGTTATCCTGGTGGTGGCTACCAAGGTGGTGATGGTTATCCTGGTGGTAGCTACCAAGGTCGTAAACGTTACCCCACCTATATCTGTCGTCCTATTTACGGCTACGGTTACTAAACCAGCACCATCTAGAGACTAACAGTCCTGTAAGTTAGACTGTTCAATTACTACAGGGAGGAGAAAAAACATCTAATTCACTCAACGCAATCAAAATGAAAATTAGAATTTGAGAGAATTCAAATAATCTCTTCTTCTCCTCCTTTGCAGTGATGACAATCTTGTTTTCGATTTACTGAGTTTTATCATTTTCCAACTATCCGATATTTAAAAAATCGGATCTTACCTAAACATTGACAACCGTAACAATATAAGTGAGGCAACTCATCATGTCTAATCAAATCAATAAATCAAGTTTAGTGGAATTAACAATAGAAGCACAACAACTTATATCCGGGGGATATTGCGATTATTCCCCTTGCTATAAACCTCCTAAATCCTGTGGATACAAACCCTACTGTAAGTCTACACCCTATAAAGACTGTGATTACTCTTCCTGGTACTCATAAGAACTAACATCGAGTAAGTAAAATACCGAAAATAGGCTAGGATAGTTTGTGTTTTTCAAAACTCTAATTCTAGTTTGAAGAGGAAATTTAGATAACTTCACTTTTTATAAATCGAGTTTTGTAGAACTCGAAACCCTAATCAGGGTCTTATCTTCTTGAAGATTGAGCAAATATAGCAGCCAGCTAATGTCTAAGCTACCCTATGGGGGGCAGCGCACGCCATTTATAACCTGATTTCTCAAGGTTTTCTTAATTACATTGGCAACTGCTATAACAGATAATTATCTCAGATAAGGAACCTCTAGACTCCATATCTAATTTTCTCTTCAAATTTCTAAGAAATATAATAAATAAATAAATATACACAAATAATTCATGATCTCTTAATCTATAACAACCAAAAGGTAGAAGTTTTAGTCCATTAAATTATGACTAGAGAATTATTGGATTTATTGTTATTTGTGTTTATAAAAATAGTATGGATTTATAACACCAATTGAGGCTAGAAATTATGTCAGAGAAACACATCACATCTGATTTGGTTCAGGAGATATCCAGCGAAGAACAGCAATTTCTATCTGGTGGCTGGGGCGGTGGTCCCTGGGGCGGTGGTCCCTGGGGCGGTGGTCCCTGGGGCGGTGGTCCCTGGGGCGGTGGTCCCTGGGGTGGTGGTCCCTGGGGCGGTGGTCCCTGGGGAAGAAGACATCACTATTGGTACTAGTGAGCTAGACAAATCCACAAAATAGATATCCAATTCCTTTTAGTTAAGGGTAAAAGAGCAAAGATAAAATATTTTGATTTACCACTTACTCTTTACTCTTCATCCCTTAACCTTTCCTATTTTTCTCATCAACTTGTTTCCGAAGATATAATTAGATTTTTATTTACCACTTTAGATTAGTTTAATCCCTGCAAAAAAATATTTTTATTAATAAAGATATTAGGTCATAAACACCTATTTTTGTAAGTGAGGCTGAAAATTATGTCAGTTCAAATCCTTAAATCTGAATTATTTGTGGACTTACCAACAGAGGAACAAGAGTTAGCATCTGGTCGGCTTGGCTATGCTGGTTTGGGTGGGTACAGCTATGGTCTACCTGGTGCCGGATTGGGCTATGGTGGTAGTCTAGGCTATGGTGCTTATCCTAGTATGGGTTGCTATGGTGTCTTACCAGGTGCCGTTTTTGGCTATTAATAACTTCAGAAAACTATCCCATAATTTTTACAAGCTGATTAACTAAAGGGGTAGAAAATCACTCATCTAGCTAACTCAAGATTGAATCTATTTTGAGTGAGTTAAAGCAGTATAAGAGACCTTTATTTAAAAGAAAGTTTGTAGGGAAATAAACAGAAAGAATGTAACTGTGTATATCAATCATGACAAGTCCCCTAGCAAGAATAGAATCATACCTCCAGGAATCAAAAAGATTAATTGCAATTAAGTATGAAGAATTGATCACATTAGTGGAATTAGCAGAAAAAAGGTATCTAGAGAAACAAGCAGAAGTTGAAAAAAGAAAAATTAGGTTAATAGTGTATGGAGGAGGATGTAAAGCAGAAATGACCCCAAAAGAGGGAGTATCTCTATGCCTAGTAGACCTGAGACAGACGCCAACATTTAAAATTCTAGGATTAGTGTTTGATCTATGGATGACAAAAGCAAATAACACATTGAATTATTGGGTAGAAATTCTGAGGAAAATTTTACCTGTGTCCCAAATAGAAGAAGCAAAAAGAGATAAGCAAAAATATCAAGAATTATGGGAAGGACTGAGTGAGTATCTATTAATATTAGATATACTAATAGATAGTGCAGAACAAGCTATAGAAAGACCAGGTAACTATCAACATCAGAGGAAATATTATTCAGGCGAGAAGAAAATACACACTCTAAAAAATCAATTTAGAGTATTGCCAGGAGGTGAAGATATAGTTGATATTTATATTGGAGAATTAGGTAATATAAGCGATATTACAGTATTTAGAAATAATCGCCAAAACCTAGATGCCAAACAAAGATTTTTGGGAGACAAAGCTTATATAGGAGAAGAATTTATTACCACAGCTTATAAGAAGCCCAAAAAAGCTGAGCCTTTAGAGATTCAAAAAGAAGAAAATATAATCAAGAAGAATTGGTGTTGAACATCTCATATGTAGAGTCAAAACTTTTCGAATGGCTAGTGATAGATTTCCTTTAGCTGGACATCCTTATAATCCGGTGATGATGGTAGTATGTGGATTAGTTAGGTTAGATCTAAATTATTTATTTATACTAAATCATGATCTTTAAATTATCAGCCTTAAGATTATCTTTTTTAGAAAGCTATGTTTCTTAAAACTTTTAATAATTTTGATATTTTCATCCCCAAACTCCTATTTTTGCCTTCAGCCATAATTAGTGTTTCATCCCAGTTATAGTTCGTGTAACGCTTTCAAAGTAAGCTTTTTATCTTTTGTGGACAAGTCTATTGTTTATATTTTGGAATTAAATGGTGAAAATATCATATTGATAGCTCACGAATCCAATCCTGTAAAATAGGATTTACCAATTCAGGCGCTTCATCTTGGGGACAATGTCCCACTCCATCTAAAGCAATAAACTTCTGAACTTGAGGAAAATTAGCTAACTCTTTACCCAAATTAATCGGTTCCCAAGGGTCAGCCGTTCCCCATAAAATAATTGCTGGGCAAGATAGTACGGGTAAAAGGTCTTCTGGTAAAGGTCCACTAGAATAGGATGTAAAGGCTAAAAATACAGCCGCAGCACCAGGATCATTTGCTGGTTTCATGAGAATATCTACTAACTCATCGGTCACAGTTTCCCCGTTGCCATAACCTTGGAGGAGAATCTTCCGTACCGTTTTTGGTTTAGCTAGTTGACTAAAAAAGAATTCACCCACTGTGGGAATAGATAAAAGTTTTTGGAGAATTGGCGCACCAACGCGCTTTGTCCAAGGTAAAGTTACTCGTTTGCAATCATGTAATAACCTTAGAGAACAGTTGAGTAAGGCAGTTCCCAAAGCTATATCTGGGTCACTAACAGCAGCTTGCATAACGACAATGCAACCGATAGAATTTCCCACTAAAAATGCAGGTTCTCCCACGACTTCCCGACAAAAATCTGCTATTTGTTGTCCCCAGCTTTCAAGTGTGTAGGTAATTCTTTCGCCTGGTACTGGTTTCGCTGAAGCACCAAAACCAATCAAGTCAATCGCATAAACTCGACAGCTTTCTGCTAAAGCTGGTATATTTTTGCGCCAGTGCAACCATGAAGCACCAAAGCCATGTACTAAAATAACTGCAGGTCCAGCATTGCCCTGAGTCTGGTAACTAATAGGGAAGCCTTGCCAAGTCCACGTTTTTGTTGAAATAAAAGCATTTGTATAAGTTGTCATAGACAATTCAAGTTTCAAATATATTGAATCAGGATCTGACTGTGGTGCGGTTAATTTAAACGGATACATATTAAGTAGTTTAGCCTATTTTTAAATAAAATTTACATAAACATTATAACTGGGAATAATGAAACAAGTATTAATATTAATATCAGATCAGTAGTTTTACAATTTACGTCAACCTGTACTAGTATAAAGTTAATTGAATATAGAACGAAAGCTGAAGCCTGGTTTTACACCTGAAAACTAACGCTGATTTTGAAAAAGTTTATGTTCCTAGTTCGTTTGGACAAGACAAAATGATTATATTAGAAATAATAGATACTCCTATTGGAGGTTATGCTCCTGATTTTGAGTTGCCAAGAATTGATTCATGTCCATCATATGAGCCGCTATCGGGAAAATTTACGCACCGTATGCGTAATTTATATGTGTAAACTCTGTCCTTATATTATGCAGCTATATCTAGACAGGCTAAAAAGAATTCAGTTTGAATTCTCCGCTGATGCTTTTACACTGATTGGACTCAATAGTGCTAATGGTAACAATGATGTGAGTGCTGAATCAGAATTTGGTGCTGTGTCAACTTTTGAAAATATGAAAGCTTTTGCCCAGCAACATGAGTTAAATTTCCCTTATCTATGGGATTCAACCCAAGATGTGACTTGCAGTTTTGGGGCAATCAGTACACCAACTGCTGATTTAATTGATAATGAGGGAATTTTGCGTTACAAAGGTCAAATGGACAATCACCCCAGACATCCATTGATAGAGGGAGTAGATTTTTTGAAAAATGTGATCGCAGCTTTATTTCAAGGACAAGAAATCCATCCAGCACAAACAGAACAGATTGGTACGCCATTAATATGGCGTAAATAGACATATTGCATTATAAGATAACTAATTATCTAACTATTTCCTCTGAATCTACATACAACTGGAGTCAGAAGTCAGGTGTTAGGAGTCAGGAATCAATTCCTACTAAATAATTTATAGTTAACAGGTGGGATTCATCATCAACATCATGTTCATTATGTTGCACTTAACTAAACCGATTTAAAACTCAAGACCCGTGTTTATCAATGTCATAATATTCAATGTTCAACGTTTATAATCACGATAGATAGAGATTAAGACAAGGTTAATCAACTGTTAGATGCACCATAATGAATTTGTACGCCAGGCTCTGGCGGAAGTTACGCCCGTAGACAAGAAGTAGCCTTCTACCTTTGTGGAAGCGGGAAATAAACAACAATGTATGTATGGCTTGCGACAAGCTGCACTACCAGCATTGTATAAGTTTTATTGAGCAGGCAATTGCAACTTATTTGATAAAGCGTGACTTCATGGGAACGAATTACCGACGGGTTTTACTTAAACTAAGCGGTGAAGCCTTAATGGGCAACATGGGCTATGGCATTGATCCAGAAGTAGTCAAGGCAATAGCTCAGGAGTTAGGAGAGGTAGTAGCCACTGGCGTTCAAGTCGCTATTGTCGTTGGCGGCGGCAACATTTTTAGAGGCGTTAAAGCTGCATCGGCAGGAATGGACAGGGCAACAGGTGACTATATAGGGATGATTGCCACAGTAATGAATGCCATGACGCTGCAAGATTCCCTAGAAAGAATAGGGGTACAAACGCGGGTACAAACGGCGATTGCTATGCAAGAATTAGCAGAACCGTATATTCGTCGTCGTGCCATTCGGCATTTAGAAAAAGGACGAGTGGTAATTTTTGGGGCTGGTTCAGGAAATCCCTTCTTTACTACAGATACCACTGCTGCCTTAAGAGCAGCAGAAATCGAAGCAGAAGTGATTTTTAAAGCCACCAAAGTAGACGGAATCTACGATGCTGACCCCGAAATTTATCCTGAAGCCAAACGTTATTCAACCCTCACCTACACCCACGTTTTGGCCAAAGATTTGCGAGTCATGGATAGTACCGCAATTGCCTTGTGTAAAGAAAACAATATTCCCATTTTGGTATTTGACCTAACGGTGCGAGGAAATATCCACCGAGCAGTAATGGGAGAATCTATTGGCACCCTTGTGGGAGGTTCTTGTGAAATTAGCTGAAGCTGAAAGCAAAATGCAAAAAACTGTTGAATCAACTCAACAGGCTTTTAATACCATTCGCACTGGTCGAGCCAATGCGAGTCTATTGGATAGAATCCAGGTGGAATACTATGGTTCACCTACTCCCCTGAAATCATTGGCAAACATTTCCACACCTGATGCCTCAACAATCCTGATCCAGCCTTATGATAGGAGCAGTTTAAACATACTTGAAAAGGCAATTTCCTTGTCAGATATAGGTATAACCCCTAGTAATGACGGTTCTGTTATTCGTTTGAACATTCCGCCTTTAACAAGTGATCGCCGGAAAGAATTTGCCAAATTAGCTGCTAAGTATGCCGAAGAAGGACGGGTAGGCATTCGCAATATCCGCCGTGATGCCCTCGATTCCATTCGCAAACAAGAAAAAGCTGCCGAAATTTCCGAAGATGAATCAAGGGATCAGCAAGACAAACTGCAAAAACTTACCAACAAGTACACAGAAAAAATTGATCACTTGTTGACAGAAAAAGAAAAAGACATCACAACCGTCTAAGAGGGTATAGGGGTGTAGGGAGTAGGGGAAAAAATTAATTCTTTCTTCTGATAGCGTAGCTTGGCGTTAACTGAACTCCTGATAGCGTTAAAGTATTGTGCCATAGGCATAGCGTGGCCATAGCCATACTCCTGAACTCCTATTCCCGATATTTATTGAAACTTTACCAAAAATTGGAAACCCTTATATATACTTGAAAATCAATTAATTAAAATAAAAAGCGAAAATTTAGCCATTATGTACGACTGCATCATCATCGGTGCTGGACCAGCGGGTGGAACAGCAGCATATCATTTAGCCAAACGGGGACGCTCAGTATTAGTTTTAGAAAAAGAATCCCTGCCCAGATATAAACCTTGTGGTGGTGGTGTGTCACCAGCGATCACTCAATGGTTTGACTTCGACTTTAGCCCGGCAATCTCCGTCAAAGTAGATTCCCTCCGATTTACCTGGAAACTAGAAGATCCCGTAGAAGCCAAAATTGGCATCAAAGAACCAGTCTGGATGGTGCGGCGACATATTTTTGACCATTTTCTAGTTCAACAAGCCCAAAAGCAAGGAGCTGAACTAAAAGACTATACAGAAGTCACAGGCATCGAATTTCAAGGCGATTATTGGCAAGTAAACACAGCTAATGGATCCGTTACAGCTCGTTACTTAATTGCTGCTGATGGAGCAAAAGGGCCAATGGCAAAATGGCTAGGTTTTAAAGACCGTAAACGCCGTTTAGCAGGAGCATTAGAAGCCGAAGTTCCTGCCGAAGTCATCAACAACAACATGGCATACTTCGAGTTCGGCTTGCTGAAAAACGGCTATATTTGGAACTTCCCCAAAGCTGATGGCTATTCTATTGGTGTAGGTACATTTATTGGTGGCGAACCTCAAGACTTTAAGAAAATTTTGGATGACTATGCCAAATCCTTTAATCTAGATGTCAAAACGACCAAGCAGTACGGTCATCCCATCTGTTTGTGGAATGGTAATCAAAAACTACATACCCAAAATGCCGTTTTAGCTGGTGAGGCAGCTTGTGTAGTTGACCCATTTACCGCAGAAGGTATTCGCCCCTCAATATTTAGCGGTGTTCTAGCAGCACAATTTATTCATGATGCCTTGAGTGGTGATATCAACGCTTTAGAAAATTATACTCAGGCCATTAATGAACAATGGGGAACTGATATGGCTTGGGCGCAAAAATTAGCCGGCACGTTCTATCGTTTTCCCAGTATTGGTTATAAGGTCGGCGTTAAACGTCCATCTGGCGCTCAAATTATGGGCAAAATCCTTTGTGGTGAATTGCGATATGGTGATGTAGTCGGTCGCGCCTTGAAGCGGTTAATTCCTGGTTTTGGTGGTTAGTTAATGAAAGGGGTGTAGGAAATCCCATGATTAAAATCAGGGGTCTCAAATTAGAACTTTGTATTTCTGGTACTGTCTGTCTGGAACCACATTTTTGTTTTCTCCATCAATAAATCTTTGTTTTCTCCATCAATAAATCGCGAAGCGTCCTAAACGAAGTGAAGGATCTAGGCTTGTAACTTTTATAGTCCAGGACAAACTATCTTTCCCTACACTCCACACCCTTTTTTCGGTCTGGCTTAGATCCCCAACTTCTCTAAAAAATTGGGAATCTTTTTGTTTAAAACTCATTTTGAGAAAACCACCAGAGAATTACTCCTGTTGCTAAAACGTACAAAACCCCAGCTAAACCAGCTAGGGATTTTTTGTTTTTACCCGTAAACCAGTCTGAAACTTTTCCTGTATAGGTTATTAAGCCCGCTGTATCTATAGTCGCGATCACCCACACCCAACCAGCATGAAGTCCCCAAGCTATCCCTAAATTTTTATTATCAGCTAACCTGGCCACGACTAAAACCATTCCCATCAGCCATAATCCTGGAATTTGGGGTAAAGTTTCCCGTTGTTCCCAGACTAAATGTAGTAAAGCAAAAATCAAGCTAGAGATAATCGCCGCCATCCAAATTGGATAATCTTTCTCCAGCGTAGTCAACAAAAAACCACGAAAAACCAACTCTTCTATCCCACCTACAAATAAGGCCACCAAATAAATTGGTAGCAAAATAGATGGTATTAATTTGATATTTGACTTTTCTAAATAGCACCAACCCAGCCAAAGTTGGCAAGTAAACAGCATCACAAGCCCCAACACACCCAAACCAAAACCCAGCAATAAAGAAACCCAAATAGTATGGTTCTCTACTAAGCCATAATCAGCAAAAGATCCAAATCCTAGCCAATTAACTCCCCAAAGAATTAAAGGTGCTAATGAATAGAGAGATACCAATAAAGGTATTTTTTGCTCTGTTTGTAAAGGTTTATTAACTTGCCAATTCAGTAGAACAGTAATTATCGCTGCTAATGGCAACCAACACCCTACCCAAACAATAAAAAAAGCCATGACAAGAAACACTACTGGGGCATTTTTCAAAAACGCTAGTAATGTATTGACCGATGGCTCTAAAAGTGATAGGAAAGCAGACAAGAAAATCACGATAGACTTCTGGTTAAAATAGGGCTCTTGATAATTATTCAAGACTCTACTACAATTGGTAACTTGTCTAAGAGGTCAAATCGTATTTTGTTGTGTAAATAAATTCTTAAACTACAAATACTATTTATTTGTAGCAGTAGGGACAAGTTGTTAAGCATTCACCTCAAACTTACCCCTACTATCAGAGAAATTTAATTCTCCTCTTCATCTTCTAAATCTGCTTCGTCAGCCTCTATATCTGGCGCGGTTAATTTTTTATCACTTTCACCTAACTGAATCAAGTGAATATGCTTGTAACCTAGTCGAATTTCAAACTCATCACCAGGCTTTAAGCCCATTGCTTTGGTGTACGTAGCACCAATAACAATCTGGCGATTTTGATGAACACTCACCCGATATGTCGGTTCGCGACCACGGCCATCTTTAGGTGCTTCTGGACTCAGAGGAATGCCTCTAGCTGACAGCAAAGCATCATAAAAGTCAGTGAGATTTACACGAACCTGGTTATTCTTAGTAACGGTGTAATAGCCGCACTGCTTTGCTCTTTCTCGGCGTGGTAAATTAGAAAGCTCTTTTACTTTAGCCAGCAGTGCTTTTCCAGTTAATGGGGCGGTTGCAGTTTCAGTCATTATGCTCAAAATTTCCTTAATTTCTCAAAGCTGATCATCAATCTAGTCTTATTCTTTGTATTTGGCTTCTTAGCCAATTTACAGAGCTACTGAAGACTGGAGGGTGATATATGAATTCCTGCTGATGTAAGCGGACAAAGTACCTCTATAAATGGTTAGATTATCCATATTAAATTAGAGGTCATGGTTGTCACAGACATTTATTTAGGTGATTTTACAACACTTTTAACCATCATTCGCCATTAGAAATTCAAGTATTTTATCTTTTGGCGCTACTGTAGCGGTGTATTTTTAACCCACCTTTACAAATCAGGTTAGTTCTACTCCAAAAAAGTCGTAGAAACAATAAATTGCAGGTTTTCCACTTCTAGTGCTTGCCTTCCTTGAGTTTAACTTGTAAGGGTATCCCTACTCGTCGTCTCAAGCTGAGGATAGCATAGTATTTGTTGATGGTCTTACGGACAGACACCCTGTTGTCCAGCCAGCAGAGACATGAATTTTCTTGGCTCTACATTACGAATAAACAAAGCAGCCACCGCCGCACTTGTACGGCGATTGGTACTGGTTTTGTTAGTTCGTAATTTCATATTAAATACTATTATGGACTAATAGTAGCAAAATATTTATTTAAATTAAAAAGCAATTTGCAATTTAATTTTTTTCTAGATCCCTGGACTTGGGCAGCGAAAAAGCAGTGGAGATTTTTTAAAAGGCTTTATGCTGTCATGAGTAATGAGTCAAGACTTTTATAAAAATTAATCTGATCGACACGAGGAGTTTTGAGTGAGTGAGTTAAGCGCAGGTTTTATTGATATAGATCAAACAAAAAGCATGGGGTATTTTGCGCTATGTTTATTATCATCAGTCAAAATCTCTCCGATTATTCTGCACATCTAGGGTAAAAATCAATTTACCATATCTATCCCCTGCTTTATACCCATGACCAAATTATTTCTGCCGCTTTGACACTTCTCTATATTCAAAAAATTTTTGCTTCACTACTGCTTGAAGACTTTTTATAACTAGGGCTTGACGAAAGAAGTGTGAAGTATGGACAGTAAACTTATGATTGACAGAAGCATCATCAATGTTTTTTTGATTAGTAGGGGTAAAGGGCATTCCTTATTGCCTACTTACCTAGCAGCCTGGATCAAGATTAAGGGTTGAATTCAAACCTTTTCCCTTTCCCTCTGAAGCCAAAGGTCTTGTAATATTAATTTTTCCTCTTAGCTTACTTGCAGGAGATAAATTTCACCCACAGCACTTCTACAACTAAAATTTGAATGGTTATCCTAGAAATGGAATCATGAATGCCTTCAGTGTCATCCTGTAACAGAATTTTGGATTCACCCCAAGGATAAATCCGGGGGCTTGTACCATGAAAGAATTATTCGTCAGGTTATTTAGCCACTGATCTGAAATAAATGGCTAATTTTTCACAACAACCTGCCTGTACAGATGATTTTTGGACCAGGTAAAGCAATTTTAAGAATTTGGTTGGTAATAATGGAAGTTATTTTTAAGATTATTCGGCAACAAGAAAACTCTGCGGCCGTTGTGCAAACTTATCCTTTGCAGGTAGAACCAGGAAATACAATCCTCGATTGTCTGAATCGGATTAAGTGGGAACAAGATGGAACTTTAGCATTTCGCAAAAATTGCCGCAATACTATTTGTGGCAGCTGTTCTATGCAAATTAATGGCCTTTCGGCTTTAGCCTGTAAAGAAAATGTTGGCAGTCAACTGGCTAGATTACAACATATCCAATCACCAAAAACCCAAAATAAGACCATACACGAAATCACAATTGCCCCTTTGGGTAATATGCCTGTAATTAAGGATTTGGTCGTGGATATGAGCAGTTTTTGGAATAACTTAGAAGCAGTTGCGCCTTATGTAAGTACAGCAGCACGACAAGTACCAGAAAAAGAATTTTTGCAAACACCACAAGAGCGATCACTCCTAGATCAAACTGGTAATTGTATTATGTGCGGTGCTTGTTATTCAGAGTGCAACGCCCGTGAAGTTAATTCTGACTTTGTCGGACCCCATGCCCTCGCCAAAGCATATCGCATGGTGGCAGATTCCCGCGATAGTAATATAGAAAATCGCTTGGAAAACTACAACGAAGGTACTAAAGGAGTTTGGGGTTGTACTCGCTGTTTTTACTGTGACTCAGTTTGTCCAATGGAAGTAGCACCATTAGAACAAATTACCAAAATTAAACAAGAAATTCTCGCTCGCAAACAAGCCAGCGATAGCCGTTCAATTCGTCACCGCAAGGTATTGATAGAGTTAGTAAAAGCAGGTGGTTGGATTGATGAACGCCAATTTGGTATCCAAATAGTTGGTAACTACTTCCGCGACTTACAAGGATTACTCAGTCTTGCACCTCTAGGTTTGCGGATGCTTGTCCGGGGTAAATTTCCCCTCTCCTTTGAACCCTCAGAAGGTACAGAACAAGTGCGATCGCTCATCGAATCTGTACAAAAAGCTGAATCCTGATTGGGGATTGGGGACTGGGATTAATTGTGATAATTACGAATTACAAATTATCTTGGTTCTTGAGGAATATTCAACTGTTGTCCAGAACGGTCATACAGTAAAATATCCCATTGCCCATTATTGCTAAACTCAAATGCGATCGTATTCCCATCAGCACTAATTGTCGGATTACAGACTTCTGCTTGGAGATTAGCAGTTAAGTTCCTTGATTGGCGTGTTTCCCGGTCATATAGAAAAATACTTGATCGCCCCAGATGACTGGCAACAAATACAACATAACGACCATCTTGAGTAACAGAAGGATGAGAAGCGATAGTATCAAAGGCATTTAAACCCGGTAAGTCCACCAAATTCTGTGACACCGTATCAAACATATAAACATCTTGGCTACCCCGACGGTCAGTAGTAAATACAATATATCTTCCAGAAAGTTGCGGATTTAACTCTGAAGCCAGACTGTTCAGACCCCGACCACCTGGATCAAACGGATAACTTAATATACGTGGGTAGCCAAAACACCCAGTTAATAAACTAGAGCTTAAAAATGAAATAATTGGTAATTTGTAATTGGTCATTACTCATTGGTCATTAGTTATTCTTGATTTTTAATTTTTAATTTTTAATTTTTAATTACTCACAGTTGAACCATTGGAAATATCTAACTCTACAGTCGGACCTCTGTCTAAAACTTCAATATCCCATTGTCCACGACTAGCAGATTCAAACACAACATAACGTCCATCAGGACTGATATCAGGATTTCTCACCCAACCGCGATAGGTAGGAGTAAGGATTTGTGATTGTTGCATAGCGCGATCGTAAAGAGCTATCACTGGTCTACCTTGCTCGCTAGTTAAATAACAAATATAACGACCTGTATAGCTCAAACTAGGGCTTTCAGCAATAGTTGCTCGACGATTTAAACCTGGTGTGGGAATAAAACTTTGCGTTTGCAAATCGTACATCAATAATTGCTGATTACCATTTCGATTAGAAACAAACGCCAAAAAGCGACCATTTCCACTTAAAGCAGGTTGTTCCTCAGTAAAACGACTATTGAGCGAAGAGACCCCAAGAGGAATATCACCAGAACCACAAGACATAAGTAAACCAGTCAAACTAAAAACAAGGCTCCAATGAATGCGTCTTTGGAGCCACAATGTAAAAGTAAATGTTTTCACATTAACCGTTTTCCGTCGCCTTTGAAAGTACCATCACCCAAATGTCTTAAATCTCATCATCAAAGTCGTTAGCATTATCTGAACCATCATTTGGCTTTTCAATTGGATTATATGGTACATAATCAGTGGGAATAGCCTCATCATACCTTTCTCTGGGAGGAGAAGAGTCAACAGGTGGACGGCCTTTTCTAGGTCTAGGAGCAACATCGTCCTCACTACTTGCTGGGCGCTGAGGTCTATTACTAGTAGTGCGCCGTGGCGTTTTTCTTACTTCCTCTTGAGAACTTTCCCAATCATCAACTTCCCTGGAAACAGAACCCCAATTTTCCTGTTCATAACTTTCACTAGGGCGATTTACCGAACGGCTATAACTACTAGTACGACGTTTCTTTTCTGTAGTTTCAGGTTTTTCTCTAGTATTACGACGTTCTAAACGACGGGGAGCTTGATCCTCATAGTAATCCTCACGTCCTGAACGCTCATCTTTGCTACCACGAATTTTAGCACGTACAGGACGCTCTTCTTCCTCTTCCTCGTAATAAGGTAGCGGTTCTAAATCTGCATCCATCTCTGCTTGATAATTTCGACGATCAGAGTAAGAATATTTTCTGCTTACCTCTCGCTCATCATCCACAATCGGAGTATTCCGTTTCGCTTGTTGGGTAGCTATACTCCTGAGACGAATACTTTCAACCGCAAAAAATACAGTAGAGCCAACCAACAACAACTGACCAAATTGCAAAATTGGGTCAAGTCGCCATCCTTGAAAAATAAGAATAAATCCGCATAACAAACCCACTGCCGCAAAAAAGATATCCTGATCTCGTGAAAGTTCTGGACGCACAGTGCGGAGAAAATACAGTGCTGCCCCAGCCACAGCCAGGAAAATTCCCAGAATACTGGCTGAGTTAGCCCCAAAATTTACCTGAGCCAAAACACTGGCTGAGTTCAGCCCAAAATTTATCATTGCTGTTTTCCCAATATCAAATCTATATTAGCGAGTCAACATTAAAATCACTACTCTAGCTACTGAAAATATATTTAAGCTTCAAAGCATCTGGCAAAGAATCTTTGAAGCTGTTTACCCTTATTGGAGACTGGGGATTGGGAGGATGAGGGAGATGAGGGAGATGGGGAAAACACAAAATATACCACCTGTCATCTGTTACCTGTCATCTATTCCCTATTCCCCAAAAACGTTAAGAACGTTGGATTTTATCTTTCTGACTGATGAAAATCAAGCCAACAGTAGCAGGGATTACCACAATAGCAGTACCCCAAACCAGACTCCAAAGAAAATTTGCTAAAGAGGGTGTCATAGTTCTCAACCTTTTTTTACACAGTTCATTTTAATTTTAATGGTGTATCACTTTCTTGAGAAGCCATTAACAGTTATCTGTTATTTGTTACCTGTTCGAGAAAATGACAGCATTTGGTTACAATGTGAGAGAGAATGCTTTAGAAAAGCTTAAACTTTTCTGGCTTACGCCCCCAAGTTTCTTTTGATTTGATTTCTTCACAGATAGATAGTAACTCAAAGCCATGACTGGTATTAACCTGACTGTTTGGATTCTCAGTCCCGTTTTGGGAATCATGACCTTTTTGTTTATTTTCCGCATCATTCTCACTTGGTATCCACAAGTGAATCTCAATCGGTTGCCTTTCAATCTCATTGCTTGGCCGACAGAACCATTTTTAGTGCTATTGCGAAAGGTAGTACAACCCATTGGTGGGGTGGATATTACCCCCATTATCTGGGTCGGTATTTTCAGTTTTATCCGCGAAATTTTACTAGGCCAACAAGGATTACTGACCATGATGGCGTGTGTTAATTAGGTGACAAGTGACAGGTGAGTCAGCGCGCCGGAGGCATACCCCAAAGGGTGACAGGTGATAGGAAAGAGAAGAGGGGAGAAGGCTTAGGCCGTTAGTATCAGACGAATGGGAGGAAGGGATGAAGATCTTTCCCAATCACCAATCATCAATCACCAATCACCAATCACTGCTCTTTCATTTCCTGCACAAAATTGGTATAAACGTTGCCTTGTAAAAACTGCGGGGTTTCCATAATCTTTTGATGAAATCCAATAGTTGTGGGTAGACCAGTGATTGCACACTCTCTCAAGGCCCGTTTCATGCGGTTAATGGCTGTAGATCGGTCGGGACCCCACACAATTAGCTTACCGATGAGGGAGTCATAATAAGGCGGAATTTGGTAATCTGTATATACATGGGAATCAATCCGCACTCCGGGTCCTCCGGGGGGTAGATAGCCGCTGATTTTGCCAGGGGAAGGACGAAAATCATGTTCTGGGTCTTCGGCATTAATACGGCATTCGATGGCATGACCTCTTAAAATCACTTGCTCTTGCGTTAACTGGAGTCTTTCACCTTGAGCAATGCGAATTTGTTCAACAAGTAAGTCTATACCAGTAACCATTTCTGTAACTGGATGCTCAACTTGAATCCGGGTGTTCATTTCCATAAAGTAGAATTTACCGGACTTATCCAACAGAAACTCAATAGTACCAGCCCCAGTGTAGTTGATGAATCGGGCGGCTTTTACGGCTGCTTGTCCCATTCTTTCCCTGAGTTCCTCATCTAGTGCAGGGCTGGGGGCTTCTTCTAAAAGTTTTTGATTACGTCGCTGAATTGAACAATCTCTTTCGCCTAAATGGATAACATTGCCGTAGCTATCCGCTAAGATTTGAAATTCAATGTGACGCGGACGTTCAATAGATTTTTCTATATAAACGCCAGCATTGCCAAAAGCTGCTCCTGCTTCTCCTTGGGCTGCTAGGAAAAGTTTGACAAATTCATCTTCAGAAAGAACAAGCCGCATACCCCGTCCACCACCTCCGGCTGTGGCTTTAATCATGACAGGATAACCGATATCTTTGGCGATGAGCTTACCTTCCTGCTCGGATTCTACCAAGCCATCACTACCTGGTACAGTTGGTACTCCTGCTTTTTGCATAGTTTCTTTCGCTGTGGATTTATCGCCCATTAACCGAATGGCTTCAGGAGTGGGTCCAATAAAAACAATTTGATGATCAGCACAGATTTCTGCAAATCGGGCATTTTCTGCCAAAAAGCCATAACCAGGATGAATAGCAGTAGCGCCGCGTGTTAAGGCAGCGGCAATAATATTGGGAATATTCAAATAACTTTTACTGCTGGCAGGTTCGCCAATACAAACGGCTTCGTCAGCAAGTTGGACATGGAGAGCATTCCGGTCAACGGTGGAGTGAATGGCAACCGTCGCGATTCCCATTTCTTCACAGGCGCGGAGAATGCGAAGAGCTATTTCTCCCCGATTGGCAATTAAGATTTTGTCAAACTTCATTTTCAAGCTGCGATATTAGTACCAATAGATTGACATTCTCTCCTATCCCGTGGAAATAAAGCTGTCGCATTACTGTAAATTCTCAAAAATTTTCAGGGATTGGGGACTGGGGACTGGGGATTGGGAAGATGAAGGAGATGAGGGAGATGAGGGAGATGAGGGAGATGAGGGAGATGGGGAAGTAATTTTTCTAATGCCCCATGACCAATGCCCCCTGCCTGCTCCTAACGACAAATAACGACAAATATTTACGCCCACCTACTTAGTCCTGCCTTCTGCCTCTTGTCTATTCCCTGAATAAAACATTTTGGGAAAAAAACTGGAAAATATTTGCTTTTATCTATTTCTTATGCTATATTATGGTTCTATTCAACTTGTGCGGATGTGGCGGAATTGGTATACGCGCACGCTTGAGGTGCGTGTGGCTTTGCCTTGCGAGTTCGAGTCTCGCCATCCGCATTTTTAAATTTTGAGCGATTTTGTTGCTCAATTTATTAATTATCGGCTACCCAAAATTTTTAATGATGGATTTGTCAGGATATTTTACCCACTCTCCCAATAGGAATCTGGGTTTTTTGTGCTTTCATAGAAATAGGTAAAGATTTGTAAAGAAAATTGACTACTATTGTTACGCCCACAAATAACTTAATACTGCCAACCGATTGGCATCGCCTAAATCCTATTTGGCAAGGTGGAGAAGAGGATATTCAAAAAGGTTTGCCTCACAATCAGTTAGCACCAGCATGGCAATTGCTGCTTTTGGGTGATGGTTCTCCAACCAGACACTTACAATTACTCACTTGTGAGCCAATAGAAGTGGATGTGATTGATATGTCTTTGATTGGCATGAATTCGGATAATGCTCCTAGTTTAATTCAAGCTGTTCGAGGGCCCAGACTGCGCCGACAGGTATGGCTGCGTACTCCCTCTGGTCAGCGTTTGGGTTATGCTACTTCCTGGTGGGAGGCTAGTCATGTTCATGAGTTTTTGCAAAACCGTTCTTTACCGATTTGGGCGAGTTTAGCTCGTATCCGTACAGAGTTGTATCGAGATATCAAAGGAATTTACTGTGGTTACTCAGCCCCGCTGGAGTCAGGCTTTGATCAAGTTGGTCCTTTTTGGGGTCGCCATTATTTGTTTTGGCATCATGGACACCCTCTAACTTTGATTTATGAGGTTTTTTCACCTTATTTAACTAAATATTTGGGTCAACAAGAAGGGTGTAAGCTCTAGGGTTTTATCGAAAATCGGGGTTTAAAACCCCGTCCTAAAAGGACGGATTTTCTTGATTTCTGAAACGATTTAAAAGATCGATCATAAACTGAATTTATTCAGTTAGTAAGTATTCTTAATTATAGGTATAAGTTGCAATGACGCTACCTATTGTGTCTGAGAAGAAAAAAAAGAAGCCGTCTTTAGTACTGACATTATCAGCTGCGGCGTTATTGATTGGTGTAGGCAGTTTTGCTTATTGGTTTTTTACCCAAGGACGACCGTTTTCTAGAAATTTGCCAGTGGGTGCAAATATTATTCCTCAAGATGCCTTGTTTGCAGTTTCTTTAACAACAGATACTAAACAATGGCAAAAGTTGAGGGAATTTGGGACACCAGAAACTCAAAAGGAACTGGATAAAAATTTGGTGCAACTGCGTGATCGCTGGTTAACCAATAATGGCTACAATTTCGAGAAGGATATTCAACCTTGGGTCGGGGATGAAGTCACCATTGCTGTTTTGCCTCCCCCAGTAGTCAAGCCAGTGCTGAAAGCAGTAGCTACTGAGGCTAATAATCCTTATGAACAGTCAATGGTGATGGTGCTGCCAATCAAAAACCCAGCAATTGCTAAAAAGATATTGGCACAATCTCAAACCCTTAAACAAGGTAAATCGACTGACCTTACTTATCGGGGAATCGCAATTAAGCAAACTGAAGGAAAAGCTGGAGAAAAGCTGTCAGCAACATTAATAAATGAGCAATTGCTTGTAATTACAGATAATGCTAAAGCCACAGAAAAAACAATTGATGCTTATAAAAATCAAACATCTGTAGCAACATTAGTAGGCTTTGCAGAAAATTTCTCAAAAACGTCTAGTTATCAACCGTTTGCTCAATTTTATATAAATGTACCCTTGGCTGCAAAAATAGCGGCGACAGCCCCTAATCGACGTTTACCTGTTCAGGTTCTTGCCCAACTTCAGAATAACCAAGGTTTAGCGGGAACTCTGAACTTAGAATCTGAAGGAGTGCGTTTAAAGGGTATTTCTTGGTTAAGCCCTAATAGTCAAAGAGTTTTGGCGGTAGAAAATAAAGCTGGAAGTATGCAAAATCGCCTCCCCAGCGAAACCTTAATGATGTTGTCTGGTAGTAACTTAAAGCGGTTGTGGGCAGACTATGTTTCTACTTCTGGGGGAAATCCGTTGGCACCAATCAAACCCGAAGAACTGCGACGGGGTGTAAAATCTTTAACAAATTTGGATTTAGATCAAGATTTACTGAGTTGGATGAAGGGGGAATTTTCAGTTTCGGTAATTCCTAATACTTCACGAGATGGTTCACCGGATAACTTTCGGGCTGGTTTAGTATTTATGGTTAAGGTAAGTGATGGTAAAGCTGGGGTACGGCAATCGGCTGAAACTGCTTTACAAAATCTTGATGATGTGCTGAAAAATCAATACCAGTTTAAAGTTGAATCAGCTACTGTTGGGGGTAAACCCGTTGTTAACTGGATTTCACCTTTTGGGACTTTAACGGCTACTCATGGTTGGTTAGATGACAATGTGGTTTTTTTCGGCTTCGGCGCTCCCATCAGCGATAAAATTGTTCCTAAACCCAAGAATACTCTAGCCAGCACTCTACGTTTTCAACAAACCGTTCCCAAGGAATTAAATCCAGCCAAGGGTCAATTTTTCTTGGATATGGAACGGACTGTTAAAAGTTTTCCTCTCAATCTTGAATCTCCTGGTCAACAAGCATTACTTTCTGCTATACAAACTATAGGTATAACAACTGCTGTCAACGATAATCGTAGTCAGGAATATGACATTTTTGTGGAACTGAAAAAAGGTAAATAGTTGAGGATTTGAGGGGACTGGGGACTGGGAAGAATACCGATTACCAATTACCAACCTCCTGTTACCAAAAGTAGATAGGATCAGGATAGTCGGAATTAAATCAGTGAAACGTGATCAAGGGTTTGAGTTGGGTTTATTCTCTAACTCAGTCTGATAACTGATAACTTATAACTGATTCACTAGGGAGAAGAATTTATGAATCTGATTGTACTCCAGAACTGGTTAGATAATGCCTCCTTTGCTGTCTTATTCTGCACTATGCTGGTGTATTGGGTGGGGGCGGCTTTTCCGAGTTTATCGGTGACTGCGGCTTTGGGGCCGGGTGGAATGGCGATCGCAAATTTGTGTATTGCGGCTCTACTAGGCGCAAGATGGATTGAAGCAGGTTATTTTCCCCTCAGCAATCTCTATGAGTCTCTATTTTTCCTGACTTGGGGAATTACGGCTGTCCATCTAATTGCAGAAAATACCAGTCGTAGTCGCTTGGTGGGAGTTGTCACTGCTCCTGTAGCAATGGGAATTGCAGCTTTTGCTACTTTGACACTACCATCAACAATGCAAGTCTCGGAACCTTTAGTTCCGGCTTTAAAGTCGAATTGGTTAATGATGCATGTCAGCGTGATGATGCTGAGTTATTCGGCTTTGATGGTAGGCTCTTTGTTAGGGATCGCATTTTTAATTGTTACTCGCGGGCAAAATATCCAATTACAGGGTAGTTCCGTAGGCACAGGTAGCTATCGCAGCAATGGTTACAAATTACTCAAAGCTGGAGAATTAGTTACTCAACCCTCAACACCCTCACCGGAAAATAATGGGTTCTCTCGCTTGGAAAGCAGTAACAACGGTCATGGTACTGCTGTTTTAGATTTAGTAACTGTTGCAGAAACGCAAAACATCGCCTCAAGTGAAAGGCTTTCACCCCAACGCCTCAGCCTAGCTGAAACCTTAGATAATATCAGTTATCGCATTATCGGGTTGGGATTTCCCCTACTGACCATTGGTATTATTGCAGGTGGTGTTTGGGCTAATGAAGCATGGGGTTCTTATTGGAGTTGGGACCCAAAGGAAACTTGGGCTTTAATCACTTGGTTAGTTTTTGCAGCCTATTTGCACTCCAGAATAACTCGTGGTTGGCAAGGTAGAAAACCAGCAATTTTAGCTGCGGGTGGTTTTGTTGTAGTTTGGATTTGTTATTTGGGTGTAAATATTTTAGGTAAGGGTTTACATTCTTACGGTTGGTTTTTCTAAGCATATCTTATTCCCCCTTTCTAGTGAGAAGGGGGAATAATTAGATTTTGTGAAATTAATTTTAAATGTAAGAAAAAAAACCACTCTAAGTTAAGAAGGTTAGATAAATAATTTATTTTGTAAATACAGTTACTGCGGAAAATGTCCAGCTCAACTTAGATATGTTAACCAATGCCCAAACCACTTAAAATTAACGTTAATGATACAGCTCATATACATTCTAAAAGAATCGGAAACATTAGCCACTTCTGTAGTTAATTCATCAAATATCCTAGCTCCCAGCAAATAAACTCTTCGTCTCACTACATATCCTTGATATTGTCCTTGACTACCATCAAAATGGTGTATCAGTAACTCAGTACCCAGATATCCTTCAATTACCATATTCGTGCTTTTAACAACTTTACCTGTAAAATAGTCACAAACGTGAATATATAATAAGAGGCTATTGATAAAGTAAATGTAAAGGGGAGTAGAAAAAGAATGTTGGAAGGATAGGATACATAAGATGTAGTGTATTTACATAGCTACTGATGGAACGAAAGTCTTACCCCACAGACTTAACTGATATGGAATGGGAAATCCTATGGAGTGGGAAATCCTATGGAGTGGGAAATCCTGGTCCCATTGATTCCACCAGCCAAAGAAGGAGGGCAT
>ERZ1034427.31-NODE-31-length-31876-cov-3.010685_pt1 | contig 31876 bp, 33 predicted proteins | sample MGYA00520607_ERZ1034427 | MGnify/ENA primary metagenome ERZ1034427 (study PRJEB33736, sample SAMEA104288489) | Azolla caroliniana | place: Brazil | collected 1987 | study: EMG produced TPA metagenomics assembly of the PRJEB19522 data set (Is there foul play in the... | reverse complement strand
CAGAACATAAGCGCCTTGGGCCGTCTTGGCCGCGGGATAGCCTTCGGGCGTGACGTCCCGGATATCCGCCTGTTTCTTGGTGTAGCGCCAAGCGCCGAAAGACACCTTGCCTCGACCCCGCCAGCCGACCTCGGCGATCGTCAGCAGGCCGTGTGCGAACCGGGTGCAGACCCCGCCCGGATCACCCAGGACGCCCGCGTTCGCGTTGATCACGGCCGCCTGGACATAGACATGCTCGTCGGGCGTCCAACGCCCACGCACCGAAAGCGCCGTCGACGGGAAGATGGAAGGGCCGTTCGGTCCCGTGGCCGCCAGCTCCGAGCCGATGCCAAAGGCCGGGGCCAACAGCATCCCGGCGCTGTCGTTGGCGTAGAATTCGCTGTTGAGGTCATAGAGACCGACGAGCACGGAGCCCTTGTCGCCAAAGCCCTTCTCGACCCAGGCCTCGAACAGGCGCGCTCTCTGGCGCGTGACCTCGATGTTGTCGACGCCCTGCAGCGTGCCGGCGTCATCGTTCGGCATGGCGCCGCTATTGTTCAGCAGCAGAACGTGCGCCCTGGCGCCTTTCCATCCCACCGCCTTGTCCAGATCGATGTCGGCGCCGAGCTGGAGATCGTCCAGGACGCGACCGCGCTTGGCCAGGCCGCCGCTGACCACGCCCGCGACATCGACGGTGTAGCCCCCGCTGAAGGTGACGGGAGACGTGGAGGATTCACCCGCCCAAGCGGGTCCGGCGCCGACCGCCAACGTCGCGGCGATGACGGCTCCGAGAATAATTTGATGGCGCTGGCGCATTTCGATCCGCGTTTCCAGGCCCAAGGGGCGCGAACGAAAATGCTAGGCGGCGACCTCGACGATCTTGTTAAAAGCGCCTGTGGCGCGTCGTCGCGGACATCAGTCCAGACGCGCCCGCGCGCGGCCCACGCCGTCGCGCGGCGCGGCCACACCGGCCGGAAGATCTCTTTTCTGGAAAGTCCTTGGTGGAGCCGAGGGGAATCGAACCCCTGACCTCCTCATTGCGAACGAGGCGCTCTACCATCTGAGCTACGGCCCCAAGGAGCGGCGGAGATACGGCCCCTGAGCCGTCTCGTCAAGCGGGGTTGTAACAGCGCCTTGTCAGCATCGTTCCGGCGGGGCAAGAAGCTCAAGCGTCTAGACGGAAACCCCATGGCCCCGATCATCCATCTCGTCTTCTTCATCCTCAACGCGCTGGTGGACCTGCTCTGGTGGGCCATCGTCATCTCGGCGATTCTGAGCTGGCTGTTCGCGTTCGACGTGATCAATCGCCGCAACCAGTTCGTCTACAATGTCGCCACCGTTCTGGATCGGATCACCGACCCGATCTTGCGCCCCTTCCGTCGTTTCATCCCGGCGATCGGCGGCGTCGACATCAGCCCGATCATCGTGCTGCTGCTGCTGCGCGGCATCCAGATCTTCATCCTGCCCGCCATCGAGACGGCCCTGATCGGTCCCTTTGGCTGAGACCCTGGCCGTCCGGCTGACCCCGCGCGGCGGTCGCGACGCGGTCGACGGCTGGGCGATCGACGCGGACGGCCGGGCCTATCTGAAGGTGCGCGTGGCCAGCCCGCCGGTGGATGGCGCCGCCAACGCGGCCCTGATCGCCTTCTTGGCGAAGGCCCTGAAGATTCCCCGTTCGGGCGTCAGGCTGGCGTCCGGCGAGACCGCGCGGATCAAGCGCCTAGAACTCGATGGCGTCGACCGGACCGACCTGGACAAGGCCTTCGGCGCCCGACCGACCGCGGGCGCCTGATCGCCGAGCAAGCGCTCGCCTAGGCCCATTTTGGGTCAAGCCATTGATCAACCATGTTCTTTTCACACCCTCTTAGCCCTTCGCGCCTAAGCTAATCGTGAGGCCCTCGGTCGGGCCCTCGGGGGAATGGCGCCGATGAGCGCGGCAACGGAGAGCCGGCGGACAGCCCACGCGCTCGCGTCACGACGCGCGAACACCTCCTTGCGCCTAACCGCCGCCTTCGCGATCGCCCTGGTCCTCGACGTCTTCATCGACCTGCGCTGGGCCTGGCTGTGGGCGCTGATCTACGCGGGCCTGCAGTTCGTCGAGCTCTTGGGGGACAGGTGGGTTCGCCAGCGACCGGAACGGATCCAGACGCTGTGGCGGCGCCTGACCATGACCGCCCTGCCTTTCCTGACGTCCACCGTCTTCGGCTTTCTTTCCCTGCCTCTGTTCGCGTCCCAGGCCCGTTTCGCCCCCACCCTGGGAGGCATGCTTCTGGCGGGCGCCCTGTTGAACGTGGTCGTGATCAACGGCAGCCGTCGCGCGGCGATCGTCTCGGCCGCGACGCCCTATGTTCTGTATCTGTTGATCGTTCCCCTGGTGGCTCGGGCGGCCAACCCAGGATCGCCGCTGGCCAACGCCCTGTGGTTTGGCGCCCTGTTGCTGATCGCCACCGTCACGATCGCCGCCCACACCCTGCACACCGCTCTGCGGGCCGAGGCGAAGGCCAAGGACGAGGCCGAGCGGAGGCGACACGAGGCCGAGGAGGCCGTCGCCGCGAAATCCGCGTTCGTGGCGATGATCAGCCATGAACTGCGCACGCCGATCAGCGCGATCATGGCTGGCGCCGCCCGCCTGCATGGGGAGGCTTCCGACGCCGGTTCGAAAGTCCAGGCCCAGCTTATCGCCGACGCTGGCGGCCTCATGCGGGGGCTGTTGAACGACCTGCTGGACTTCTCGCGCCTCGAGGCGGGGCGCATGTCGGTCGAGAAGGAGCCCTTCAACCTGCGCCAGACGATCGCGGACGCGGTCCGCCTCTGGCGTCCAGAGGCGACGCGCAAGGGCTTGCGCCTACGCGTCAAGGGCGCGGCGGCGCTCCCGCGCTGGGTCGCGGGCGACGCCATGCGCCTTCGACAGGTGCTGAACAACCTGCTGTCCAACGCGCTGAAGTTCACCACCCGGGGCGAGATCACGGTCTGCCCCCGGGCGGAGATCGAAGGTTCGCTGGTCCTGCTGTCGATCGAGGTCAGCGACACGGGTCCGGGCATACCCGAAGCCTCGCTCGCCCGCCTTTTCACGCCGTTCGAACAGCTCGGCGACGCGATCGCCCGGCACCATGGAGGATCTGGTCTAGGGCTCGTCATCAGTCGCGAGCTGGCGCGGCTCATGGGGGGCGACATCACGGCCAGCAGCGCGTCCGGCCAAGGCGCGCGCTTCACGCTCAGCGCCAGGCTGGAGATCGCCGACGCGCCAGCGAACACATCCTCGGGCCCCCAGATCGCCGACTTGCGGGTGTTGGTGGTGGACGACCACCTCGTCAATCGGCGCGCGTTGGAGCTGGTCCTCGAACCGTTGGGCGTGCGCGCGACCCTGGCGGAGTCCGCCGAGCAGGCTCTAGAGCTTCTGCGGGCCGAGGTGTTCGACGTCGTGCTGATGGACGTCTACATGCCCGGCATGGACGGACGCGCCGCGACGCGGATCCTGCGCGCCAGCGGCGGACCCAACCAGAACGCTCCCGTGATCGCCGTCACCGCCTCGGCGAACCCGGAGGACTGGGAGGCCTGCGCCGCCGCCGGCATGACCGACCACGTATCCAAGCCCATCGATCCGTTCGAACTCTACACCGCCCTGGCGCGCGCGCCGGTCGTCGCTTCGGGCCTCCCAGCGCGGGACGCGAACGGTCGATCCACCGCCTAGGTCGATCCACCGCCTTAGGCCGCGCCGCTGGCTTAGCGCGCCGCGAGCCGCTGGGCCAAGCGCTCGGCGAGGCGGCCCTCGTCCTTCAGCTCGCACTCCCAGACCGTCTCCACGGTCCAGCCCTCGGCGGCCAACGCCTGGACGGCTTTCTCGTCACGCGTCCTGTTGCGAGCGACCTTGGCCATCCAGTAGTCGCGGTTGGCCTTCGGAACCCTCGCGCCGCGCGCGCAATCGTGTCCGTGCCAGAAGCAGCCATGGACGAAGACGGCCAGCTTGTGGCCCGGCATGACGATGTCCGGATTGCCGGGCAGGTCCTTGCGATGCAGCCGGTAGCGCGCGCCGAGGCGGGTCAGGATGCGACGCACCGCCTTCTCGGGCGAGGTGTCCTTGCTCTTGACCCGCGCCATGACGGCCGAGCGCTTTTCCTTGTCGTAGACGTCGGTCAAGCGCTCTCCGACCGTTAGAGCCCGTCGAACAGCGCGGTCGAAAGGTAACGTTCGGCGAAGCTGGGGATGATCGTGACGATGGTCTTGCCCTTGTACTCGTCGCGCAGGGCCAGATCGAAGGCCGCCACCAGCGCGGCGCCGGAGCTGATGCCGACGGGCAAGCCCTCGACGGCCGCCGCGCGGCGAGCCATGGCGAAGGCGTCGTCGTTGCTGACCTGGACGATGTCGTCGATCACGCCGCGATCCAGCACGCCCGGCACGAAGCCGGCGCCGATACCCTGGATCTTGTGCGGGCCGGGCGCGCCGCCGGACAGGACGGGCGAGGCCTCGGGCTCGACCGCCACCATCTTCAGCGACGGCTTGCGGGCCTTCAGCACCTGACCGACGCCGGTGATCGTGCCGCCGGTGCCGACGCCCGAGACCACCGCGTCCACGGCGCCAGCGGTGTCGTTCCAGATTTCCTCGGCCGTCGAGACGCGATGGACCAGCGGGTTGGCGCTGTTCTCGAACTGCTGGGGCATGACCGCGCCGGGCGTGGCCTCGATCAGCTCCTGGGCCCGGGCGACCGCGCCGCGCATGCCCTTCTCGGCCGGGGTCAGCTCCAGCTTGGCGCCCAGCAGCAGCAACATCTTGCGGCGCTCGATCGACATGCTTTCCGGCATGACGAGCGTCAGCTTGTAGCCCTTGGCGGCCGCGACGAAGGCAAGCGCGATGCCGGTGTTGCCGCTGGTGGGTTCGACGATCGTGGAGCCCGGCTTCAGGATGCCCTGCGCCTCCAGCGACTCGATCATCGAAACGCCGATCCGGTCCTTGACCGATGAGATCGGGTTGAAGAATTCCAGCTTGGCCAGGACCTCGCCCTTGGGCTTCAGCTCGGCCGACAGACGCGGCAGCCGCACCAGCGGGGTGTCGCCGATCGTGTCGATGATCGAGTCATAGACCTTGCCGCGACCCGCGCGCTTGAAGCGAGCGGCGTCATAGAGGGAGGAAGCGTCGTCCATCGAAACACCTCGGAGCCTTTGGGTGGCGGGAAGCGGCGCACCCTAGACCCCTATCCCCTGGCTGTCAGGAGGTCATTCGGCGGCAAGGCTTGCAGTTTTGCTATAGACGAGCGGCTCCAGGAGCGTTTCGGCAAGCCACCGCACGGCTGGAACCGCCACCCCGTCCCCGATCACCTGAAGGCCCGAGGTCTGCGAGGCCGGGAGCTGGTAGCTATCGGGCAGGCCCATCAGTCGCGCGCCTTCGCGCGGGGTCAGTAGTCGCGATCGGACTTGGCCTTCGTCGATCACCAGCAGGGTCTGCCGGGAGGAACCGCCGCGCGGCGTGCGCAGGCAGCCCGCGAGGCCGTCAAACCTCACCTCGGCGCGCTGTTGGCCGCCGCGCATCCGCCGAAAGACCGCGCCAACCGAACGTCCTCCGGCCCGGATCCGCGTCTCCACGGCCTGGCGATGCGCCGGCGCCATCAGCGCCAGCAGCGCCTCGGTCCGCTCCGTCGGACTCCAGGTCACGGCCTCGTCCGGCTCGAGCATGGCCGCCAGATCGGTGTTGCGGGAGGGGGGCGAGGGCGCGCCCCACCAGATCCAGTGGACTCGCAGGTCCTCGGGGAGGCGCGCGGCCGCCTCGCGAATGGCGCGGCTGTGGAAGGCGCTGGCGCCCTCCAGGTCGGCGGTCGGCAGCCGGGTGGCGACCACGAAAACACGGGGACGGGACTGCGGGACAAAAGCCGACGCGTCCATTTCGAGAGCGCCGAAGCGATAGCCCTCCTCGCTGAGCGCGCCGCACAAGGCGGTGAAGTCGTCGCCGTGGTGCGAGGTCAAAAGCCCGACGACATTCTCGATCACGATCACCGGCGGAGCGCGTCCCTCGGCGGCCATCGCCTTCATCAAGGTCCAGAAGCCGAAGAAGGCCGAGGATTTGCCGCCGGCCAGGCCCGCCCGCGCGCCCGCCAGACTGAAGTCCTGACAGGGGCTGGAAGCCCAAGCCAGATCGGCCGTTGGCAGAGCCTCGGCCGAGAGCGCGAAGACGTCGCCCTGCTGGAAATGCCCGTTCGCTTCGGCGAAGTTGGCGCGATAGGTCGCCGCCTTGACCGGATCGAAGTCGTTGGCGAACGCGCAGGTCCAGCCGTCCCCGAGGCCGATGCGGGCCATGCCGCCACCGGCGAAGAATTCCAGAAAGCTTGGACGCGCGCGAGTCATCGCCGGGAGACTAGCTTGTTCGCGCGCGCGCGCCAGGGCCGGCTAGTCCCCCTTCGGACCCAGATAGTCCCGCCCGTAGACCGCCGCTCTCAGATCATGGTGCAGCGTTCCGTCGAACGGGAAGGTCTGGACGAAGAAGACGGCGGTCAGCCTGTTCACCGGATCGACCCAGAACAGAGTGCTGTCGCGACCGTCCCAGAAGAACTCGCCCAGCGCGCCCCGGTTTTCCTCAGGTGTCTGAGGCTGCTTGATCCGGACCGCGAAGTCGAAGCCGAAACCGACCGAGCCCTTGCTGGGCAGCCACCAGCGGTCGGTGACCCGCGCGTCCAGGTGGTCCGTCGCCATCAGGCGCACGGTGGATGGATTGAGGATCTTCACCCCATCCAGCGAGCCGCCGCCCAACAGCATCCGCGAGAACCGGGCGTAGTCGTCGATCGAGGCGACGAGCCCGGCTCCGCCCATGGTCATGCGGCGCGTCGGGTCGAAGTTCATTCGCCGCGTCTCGGCGGCGTCTTCCTTGGCGAGCTTGCCGTCGGAGCCCTTGTTGTAGACGGCCGCCAGACGCGGGAAGGCGGTCTCCGGCTGCGTCCAAGCGGTCTCCTTCATACCCAGCGGGTCGAGGATATGGACCTTCACATAGGCCTCGAACGGCTGGCCGGAGAGCGTCTCGACCAGCAGGGCCTGGACGTCGACGGCGGCGCTGTAGCTCCAGCGCTCGCCCGGGTCGTACAGCAGCGGAACCTTCGCGAGGCGATGGCCGAATTCGGTCAGGTCGTTCCGGAGGCCGAGCGGATCGACCGTCTTGAACGCCGCGTCGGCGGCGGTGTCGCGCATGCCGTACGAGAAGCCGGCCGTGTGACGCAGAATGTCCCGGATGAGGATCGGCCGGGCCGGCGGGCGCGTACCGCCTTGGCCGTCGATCACCCTGATGTCGGCGAACTTCGGCAGGTAGCGCGACAGCGGGTCGTCGAGGCCGAACCTGCCCTGCTCCCACAGCTGCATCAGGGCCACGCCCGTGACCGGTTTGGTCATTGAGTAGATCTGCACCAGGGTGTCACGGCGCATCGGCTTGCCCGCCTCGCGGTCGGCCATGCCGGCGGTCCCGAAATAGCGTTCGCGACCATCTTGCCAGACCAGGGCCGAGACACCCACGGCCCGGCCGCTGTCGACCATGGCTTTCAACGCCGCGTCGATGCGCGCCTTGTCGACGGACACCGCGACGGGTTGGGCGGTCGATGCGGGCGCCTGTCTCGCCAGGGCCGGCGTGGCCGAAACGGCCAGCAGCGTCGCCATGACAGCGGCGTGGATCATCTTCCTGTACACGAGACCTCCCGACGGACTTTCTTATCGGCGCGGACTGTTGCCGACGCCGAGGCCGTTTTCCAGCGGGTCGAGGTCGTAGATCAGCCGTGCGAGGCGATCATCTTCAGATACGCGCCGTACGGCGAGTTCTTCAGATCGTGGGCCAGGCCCAGCAGCTGCTCGCTCGAGATCCAACCGTTCTGGTGGGCGACTTCCTCGACGCAGCCGATCTTCAAGCCCTGGCGGTGCTCGAGCGTGCGAACGAACTCCGAGGCCTCGAGCAGGCTGTCATGCGTGCCGGTGTCGAGCCAGGCGAAGCCCCGCCCCATGCGCTCGACCGACAAGGCGCCAGCTTCGAGATAGAGGCGGTTGATGTCGGTGATCTCGAGTTCGCCACGCGCGGAGGGCTTCAGGTCGCGGGCGAAGTCGACGACGCGGTTGTCGTACATGTAGAGCCCGGTGACCGCCCAGTTCGAGCGCGGATTCTGGGGCTTCTCCTCGATGGAGATCGCCTTGCCGTCGGCGTCGAACTCGACCACGCCATAGCGCTGCGGGTCGTTGACGAAATAGGCGAAAACGCTCGCGCCGTTCTTCGAGCGGTCCCTGGCGCCTTGCAGGATGCGCCCCAGGCCCGCGCCGTAGAACAGGTTGTCGCCCAGAACGAGAACGCTCGGCTCGCTCCCGACGAAGTCCGCGCCGATGCGATAGGCCTCGGCGAGACCGTTCGGGTTCGCCTGCTCGGCGTAGCTGATGCTGATCCCCCAACGCGCGCCGTCGCCGAGCAAGGCCTCGAACATGGGCAGGTCGCGGGGGGTGGAAATGATCAGGACGTCGCGCACCCCGGCCATCATCAGGACCGAGAGCGGATAGTAGATCATCGGCTTGTCGAAGACCGGCAGCAGTTGCTTGCTGATCGCCAGGGTCAACGGGTGGAGCCGCGTGCCCGACCCGCCGGCGAGGATAATGCCCTTCATTACGTCTTCTTCTTCAGTCCTGAGAGCCGAACCTAGAGCGGAACTCCGCGAACGTGAAGCCTGTCGCGGGGAGTTGGCGGTTCAACGCGATGATCGTGGAGGATTTGAGGCGCGCCTACAGCCGTCCCTTGGCGTGGAGATAGCGATCCAGGGCGTCGGTCCAGTGTGGCAATGGGCGACCGATCGCGGCGGTCAGCTTGGCGTTGGACAGCGCGCTATAGGGCGGACGTCGCGCGGGCGTGGGGAAGGCGCTGGTCGGGATCGGAGCCACCTCGGCGGCGACGCCAGCGCGCTCGATGATCCGCGCGGCGAAGTCCCACCAGCTGGCGACGCCCGAATTGACCACGTGGTAGTCGCCGGCGGGCGACTCGGCCGCGATCAGATCCAGGATCGCCTCGCCGGCGTCCCAGGAGGCGGTCGGAGACATGATCTGATCGTCGACCACGGTCAGGCGACCACGCTCCTGGCCCAGCCGCAGCATGGTCTCGATGAAGTTGCCGCCCTTGCCGCTGGCGCCGGCGACGCCGAACAGCGAGGCGACCCGGGCGACGATGACGTCGTCGTGCTCCAGGCGCGCCAAGTCCTCGCCCAGCGCCTTGGTCGCGCCGTAGACATTGACCGGGGCCCGGCCGACCGCCTCGGACAACGGTTCGCGTTGAGGCTGGCCGCCATAGACATAGTCGGTCGAAACCTGGATCAGACGCGCGCCCTTGGCGGCGCAAGCTTTCGCGAGACGGCCCGCGAAATGGGCGTTGATCGCGACGGCGGGCGACGGGTCCTTCTCGCAGTCGTCGACGCGCGTGACGGCGACACAGTTGATGGCCACGTCGAAGGAGAGGTCGTCCAGGCTGGACGATGGATCGGCCGCGTCGATCTGGGCGCGGGTCACCGCGACGAGGTCCAGGCCGCGCTCGGCCGCCTGTTTGGCGATGTCCGAGCCCAGCTGCCCGTTGGCCCCGAAAAGGGCGATGCGCGGGCCGGCCATCAGGCGGTCTTCAGGCCCAGGCGCTGACCTGCGTAGCGCTCGCGCAGCGGCGCCCACCACGCCTCGTTGTCGAGGTACCACTGGATCGTCTTGCGCAGGCCGGTGTCGAAGGTCTCCTGGGCCTTCCAACCCAGTTCCGTCTCCAGCTTGCTGGCGTCGATGGCGTAGCGCGCGTCATGACCCGGCCGATCGGTGACGAAGGTGATCAGCTCGCGACGGGTCTGGCCCGGCAGGGGGCGCAGCTCGTCCAGCACGTCGCAGATCGCCTCGACCACCTGCAGGTTGGTGCGCTCGTTGCGGCCGCCGACATTGTAGCTTTCGCCAGGAACGCCCTTGGTGGCGATCAGGTGCAGGGCGCGGGCGTGGTCCTCGACATGCAGCCAATCGCGGACATTGTCGCCCTTGCCGTAGACCGGCAGGGGCTTGCCCTCCAGCGCGTTCAGCGTGACCAGCGGGATCAGCTTCTCGGGGAAGTGATAGGGCCCGTAGTTGTTCGAGCAGTTCGAGACCACGACCGGCAGGCCGTAAGTGTGGTGCCAGGCGCGGGCCAGATGGTCTGACGAAGCCTTGGACGCCGAATAGGGCGAGCGCGGGTCGTACGGCGTGGTCTCGCTGAACAGGCCCTCGGCGCCCAGGCTGCCGAACACCTCGTCGGTCGAGATGTGGTGGAAGCGAAAGGCGTCCTTCTCGGCGCCCTCCAGGGTCCGCCAATGCTCCAGCGCCGTCTGCAGCATCACGTAGGTGCCGACGATGTTGGTCTGGATGAACTCGCCGGGGCCGGTGATCGAGCGGTCCACGTGGCTCTCGGCGGCCAGGTGCATGATGACGTTCGGCCGGAACGCCTGGACGGCTCGCGACACCGCGTCGGCGTCGGCGACGTCACCTTGGACGAACTGGTAGTCGGCCTTGCCCTCCAGCATCGCCAGGCTGGCGGGAGAGGCGGCGTAGGTCAGCTTGTCGAAGTTGAGGATCGCGACGTCGTTCTGGCCAGCCAGATGGCGGCACACGGCCGAGCCGATGAAGCCCGACCCGCCGGTCACCATCACGCGGAGATTCTGCTGCGACATGCGCTGGAAAGCCCTCGGCACCTAGAGCCATTTTCGCCAGATCGGATCGCGGCGATCAGATCTGATAAAAAATCGCTCCAGCTCAAACGTTTAGAGCATTTTTTCCATCCGACAGCCGCTTCGGGCTTATCGAAAAATGCTCCGAGAGCCAGCCCGTACTCCAGTTTTCAGTGTGCTTGCAACCTGTCGGCTAGCGCGGCGATCAGTCGGTGAACACCACCGTCTTGCGGCCGTTCAAAAGGACCCGGTCCTCCAGGCGGTAGCGCAAGGCCCGCGCCAGAACCCGGCGCTCGATATCTCGCCCCTTGCGAACCAGGTCTTCGGGCGTGTCGCGGTGGCTGATCCGCTCGACGTCCTGCTCGATGATCGGGCCCTCGTCGAGATCGCCGGTCACATAGTGGGCGCTGGCCCCGATCAGCTTCACGCCCCGCGCGTGAGCCTGGTGATAGGGCTTGGCGCCCTTGAAGCCCGGCAGGAACGAGTGATGGATGTTGATGCAACGGCCTTGCAGCTTGGCCGACAGCCCATCCGACAGCACCTGCATGTAGCGGGCGAGCACGACGATGTCGGTCTGGGTTTCCTGGATCAGCTTCCAGAGCTCGGCCTCCTGCTCGAACTTGGTTTCCTTGGTCACCGGCAGGTGATGGAAGGGCAGGTCCGACAGGTCGATGTGGCCATAGGTCTCCGCCGGGTGGTTCGAGACCACGCCGGTGATGTCCATCGGCAGCTCGCCGATGCGCCAACGGTAGACGAGGTCGGCCAGGCAGTGATCGAACTTGCTGGCCAGCAGCAGCACCCGATAGCGCTCGGCGCGGTCGCGCAGGGTCCACCTCATGGCCAGGCTGGAGGCCAGGACGCTGAACGCGTCCCGCAGCGCCGCGCGATCGGCCCCGTCGGCGTCGAAGACCACGCGCATGAAGAACTGACCGGTCTCCTGGTCGTCGAACTGCTGGGCGTCGAGGATGTTGCAGCCGCGTTCGTAGAGGAAGGCGGACACCTTGGCGACGATGCCGCGCTGGTCGGGGCAGGAGAGGGTCAGGATCATGGTCCGCTCCCTCTAGAGAACAGCGACCTCCAAGAAAAGCCCTCGGGCGCGCCGCCTGGGCATGAAGTCGCCCGCGCTCCGACCTAAAGGGCGCTCGCGGTGCACATCCATGCCCTCTCGGCGCGCAAGCCAAACGAATGAGGCGGGGGCGGGTAGGCGCGGCGGGGAGAACGGGTCTAGGCTCGCCCGATGGTTTCCTCATCCGAAGTCCTGTCGGACCGCGCCATCGGTATTCTGGCCAGGCTGGTCGCCTTCGACACCACCTCGCGACGCTCGAACCTGGAGCTGATCCAGTGGGTCGAGCGCTATCTCGCCGATCTGGGCGTGCCTTCGCGGCGGGTGCCCAACGCCGACGGCACGAAATCGAACCTGATGGCCATGATCGGTCCGGCGGTCGAAGGCGGGGTCGTGCTGTCCGGGCACACCGACGTCGTGCCCGTCGATGGCCAGCCCTGGTCCAGCGATCCCTGGATCCTGACCGAACGCGACGGCCGGCTTTACGGGCGCGGGACCTGCGACATGAAGGGGTTCCTGGCCTTGGCGCTGGCGGCAGCTCCAGATCTCGCCAAGGCGACGCTGAGCCGGCCCGTTCATCTGGCCTTCTCCTATGACGAGGAGGTCGGGTGTCTCGGCGCGCCGGACATGATCGATGTCATCGGCCGGGAGACGCCCCGCCCCGCCCTTGTGGTGGTTGGCGAGCCGACGGACATGGTCGCGGTGCGCGCCCACAAGGGCATCGCCAGCTTCATCGTCACCGTGACGGGCCGCGAGGCCCACTCCAGCCTGACGCATCTGGGCGTTTCGGCCAATATGGCCGCAATCAAGCTGATGGCCATGCTCGTGGAGCTATCCGAGCGCCTGGAGCGCGAAGCGGACCCCGCCTCGCCGTTCACGCCCAAGGGCGCGACCCTGACGATCGGCCAGGTCAACGGCGGCACGGCCGTGAACATCCTGGCGCGCGAGTGCGTGTTCGTCTTCGATCTGCGCACGCCGGCGGGCATGGATCCCGAAGCGCTTCTGGCCGATTTCTTCGCGGCCGCGCGCGCGATGGACGCCGAGATCAAGACCAAGGCGCCGGAGGGCGGGGTAAAGGTGGAGCGCCGCTCGCTGACCCCGGCCTTCGCCCCCGAGGAGGACGGCGTCGCCGAGGCCTTCGCGCGGAAGCTGGCCGGCGATAACGGCCCGCCGCGCGTCGTGCCCTACGCCGCCGAAGCCGGACAGTTCCAGGGCGCGGGCTTCTCGACCGTGATCTGCGGCCCGGGCTCGATCGACCAGGCTCACCAGCCGGACGAATATGTCGAGATCAGCCAGATGCAGCGCGGCGCTGCCTTCATGCGCCGGCTGATAGAGGATCTTTCCGTTTAAAGGCCCCGCGCCTTGCGGATCACGAACCGCCGGCCGATGAAGGCCGCCGGGTCGATGGACATCACCCGCAGGATCGCGCTCGGAGACGCTTTCCGTCTGGCCTGGATCGCGCGGCGGTCGGCCATGACGGCGCCAAGATCGTCACGCTTCAGCGCCGCCTTGATCCCCCGGATCGCCGGCGCGACGTCGCCCCGACGCCAGTGCAGCAGCAGCAGGCCCGCCGTCACCGCGACGTGAAGCGGCAAGGTCACGGGGAACAGCCAGCCGGGCGTGTTCTTCAGGAAGGTCCAAAGCCGGTTGCGCGAGCCATGGAAGATGGCGAAGTCAGAGCGCACGCCCGTACTGGCCGAGCCCACATGCGCGACCTTGGCCTTGGGCAGCAGCAAGGTCGGCTCGCCCAGCAACCGCAGACGGTACCCCAGGTCGACATCCTCGCAGTAGCAGAAGTAGCGCTCGTCGAAGCCGCCGGCGTTCAAAAACAGCTGGCGATCGATCAACATCGCCGCGCCGCAGGCCGAGAACACCTCGCCCTCGGGCAAGGCGACTGGAGCCTTCCGGCCATAGCCGCCCCGGAAGGGAATCCCCGCGCTGGTCAGGTTGTCACCGGCGCCGTCCAGCAAGCCGGGCCGGTCAGCGGATAGCTGTAGCGAGGCGAAACTCTTCACCTCCGGGTGGCGACCGGCGCCCGCCATCAGCTCTTCCAGCCAATCGGCTTCCGGATAGGCGTCGGGGTTCAACAGGACCAGCCATCGTCCCTTGGCCCGCCGGGCGGCCAGGTTGTTGCCCGCCGCGAAGCCAAGATTGGCGCCGGCCTCGATGAAATCGACCCAAGGATGGGCCTTGGCCGCCGCCTGGGGCGCGCCATCGGTCGAGGCGTTGTCGACCAGGATTGTCTCGAAGTCGCGGAAGGTCTGGGCTTGCAGCCGCGCCAGGCATTCGGCCAGGGTCGGGCCACTCTGGTAGGAGACGATCACCACCGTCACCGCCGGGGCGCTCTTGTGTTCCGTCGTCTCAAGCGGCATCGGTGGCCAGTTCGTTTCTCGAGGCAAAGTACGCGTCATGAAGATCACGCCGCTGGCGATCCCCGAAGTGCTGCTTATCACGCCCGCGCGCCATGGCGATGAGCGCGGCTGGTTTTCCGAGACTTTCCGCCAGGCGGCGCTCGAGGAAGCCGGCTTCAAGGCGGCGTTCGTGCAGGACAATCACGTCCGCTCGACGACGCGCGGCATCCAGCGCGGCCTGCACTACCAGAAGCCGCCGCACGCCCAGGACAAGCTGCTGCGCTGCGTGGTCGGCGCGATCTTCGACGTCGCGGTGGATATCAGAAAAGGTTCGCCGACCTACGGCCAGTGGGTGGGCGCCGAGCTTTCGGCCGAGAACCGCCAGCAGCTGTTGGTGCCGAAAGGCTTCGCGCATGGCTACGTCACCCTGACCGACGCCTGCGAGGTGCTCTACAAGGTCACCGACTACTACGCGCCCCAGGCCGAGGGCGCGGTGCGCTGGAGCGATCCGGCGGTCGGGATCGACTGGCCGATCCCGGCTTCCGAGATCACCGCCAACGACCGCGACAACGCCGCGCCGCTGTTGGCCGAGATCGACTCGCCGTTCGTACACGAGGGCTGATGATGCAAGCGTTCACCGACTTCTTCTGGACCTCGCCCGAAGGCTTGCCGCTGCACGCCCGGGACTACTCGCCTGTTGGCGAGGTCACGAAGACGCCAGTGATCTGCATCCACGGCCTGACCCGCAACGCCCGCGACTTCGAGGACCTTGCGCCTAGGATCGCCGCCAAGGGACGCCGCGTCCTGGCGGTCGACGTACGAGGCCGAGGGCTGTCGGCGCGCGATCCGAACCCGATGAACTATCATCCGGGCATGTACGCCGCCGATATCGTGGCCCTTCTGGAAGCGGCCAAGATCGACAAGGCCGTGTTCGTTGGCACCAGCATGGGCGGCCTGATCACCATGGTGCTGGCCTCGTTCAAGCCCGAGGCGATCGCCGCGGCGGTGCTGAACGACGTGGGCCCGGAGATCTCGCCGGTCGGGCTGGCGCGGATCGCCGGCTATACCGGGCGCGTGGGCCGGTTCGAGACCTGGGACGAGGCGGTCGCCTATGTGCGCGACATCAACCAGGCCGCCTTTCCCGACTATGGACCGGAGGACTGGGAGCGCGCCGCTCGCCGGACCTTCGACGCCCAGGATGGCGGCTTCATCGCCGCCTACGACCCCGACATCGCCGTTCCGATCCGGGCCGCGGCCGAGGCGACCGCCAGGGTCCAGGCGGAGACCGGACAGGCTCCGCCGCCGCCCGACATGTACCCGCTGTTCCGCGCCCTGGCGAAGGATCGACCGCTGCTCCTGGTGCGCGGCGCGATCTCCGACCTGATCGACCCCGCCATCGCCGAGCGGATGCGCGCCGCGGCGCCGCACATGGCCTATGCCGAGGTCCCCGGCGTGGGTCACGCCCCGATGCTGGATGAGCCCGAGGCCTTGGCGGCGATAGAAAACCTCCTCGAAACGGCGCCCTAAAGGGGTGGGCCCGGATGGCTTGGCCGTGTTAGAGCCCCCGCCACGGCCCGTTCTTCGCCGCGACAGAGTGCTGAACCGATGACCCTCGACCTCGCCGCCATCCAAGCCGCCGCCGGCCGCCTGAAGGGCCAGATCGAGCGCACGCCGTGCCGCCACTCCAAGACCCTCTCGAAGATCACTGGCGCCGATGTGTGGGTGAAGTTCGAGAACCTGCAGTTCACGGCCGCCTACAAGGAGCGCGGCGCGCTCAACAAGCTGATGCTGCTATCCGAGGCCGAGAAGGCCAAGGGCGTCATCGCCGCCAGCGCCGGCAATCACGCGCAAGGCCTAGCCTATCACGGCGCGCGCCTCGGCGTGCCCGTCACCATCGTCATGCCCAAGACCACGCCGTTCGTGAAGGTGCAGCACACCCGCGACTTTGGCGCGACCGTGGTCATCGAGGGCGAGACCTACGATGACGCCAACACCCACGCCCGCAAGCTGTGCGCGGAACAGGGCCTGACCTTCGTCCATCCGTTCGACGACTACGACATCATGGCCGGCCAGGGCACGATCGCCTTGGAAATGCTGGAGGACGCGCCGGACCTGGAGATCCTGCCGGTGCCGATCGGCGGCGGCGGGCTGATCAGCGGCGTCGCCACGGCGGCCAAGGCCCTCAAGCCCGACATCCGGATCATCGGCTGCGAGCCGGCCATGTATCCGTCCTTCACCGCCCGCATGCGCGGCGTTGCGGCGCACTGCGGCGGCCAGACCATCGCCGAAGGCGTCGCGGTCAAGCAGGTCGGCGACTTGACGTACGGCGTCGTGCGTCCGCTGATCGACGATGTGCTGCTGCTGGAGGAGCCGCACCTGGAGCAGGCCGTCTCGCTCTATTGCAACGTCGAGAAGACGATCGCCGAGGGCGCTGGCGCGGCCTCGCTCGCGGCCCTGCTGGCCTATCCGGAACGCTTCCGAGGCAAGAAGTGCGGCCTGATCCTGTGCGGCGGCAACATCGACACCCGTTTGCTGGCCTCGGTCCTGACCCGCGAACTGGTCCGCGCCCAGCGCCTGGCCTCCCTGCGGATCATCGGCGACGACCGCCCGGGCCTGCTGTCGACCGTGGCCAGCGTGATCGGCGCGATGGGGGCCAACATCATCGAGGTGAACCACAACCGCCTCGCCCTGGACGTGCCGGCCAAGGGCGCGGAGTTCGACATCACCATCGAGACCCGCGACGCCCAGCACACCCAGGAGGTGATGGACGCCCTGCGCGAGAGCGGCTACCCGCCCCGCGCCGTCTAGACTCTTACTCCTTAGGCTTGCCCGGTCCGATCCGGTTAACGTCCAAGAGCTCGATCCGGAAGATCATCACGCTGTTGCCGGGAATGGGGCCCTTGTCCTGCGCGCCGTAACCGAGGGCCGGCGGCACGTAGAGAATCCACTCGTCGCCCGCCTTCATGCGCTGCAGGGCGATGACCCAGGCGGGGACCAGGCCGTCCAGCGGAAACACCGCCGGCACGCCGCGCTCGTAGCTGCTGTCGAACACCGTGCCGTCCAGCAGCTTGCCCTCGTAATGGACCTTCACCTCGTCGGCGGTCGTGGGATGCAGACCGCCTTGCGGCCCCTCGCGCACCACCTTGTACTGCAATCCCTGGGGCAGGGTGACGACGCCGGGCTCCTTGGCGTTCTTGGCCATGAAGGCGTCGGCGGTGGCGAGATTCTCCCGCGCCTGCTCGCTGGGACCGCAAGAGGCGAGCGTCAGGCTGGCGGCGGCGAAGGTAAGAAGCAGGAAACGACGGAGCATGGAAACCCTCAGGCGAAACTGGGCGTCCAGCTAGCACGGACAGCGCGGGATTCCATCCCTGACCCATTCCGCCAACGATTTCACGGAACAGTGGTGGCTTTCGGTCGCCAGCTTTTCTAGAACGGCCTCCCAACACTAGACGAGCCGCTCATGAAACCCGTTCGTAAAGCCGTCCTTCCCGTCGCCGGCCTGGGCACCCGCGTCCTCCCCGGCACCAAGACCACGCCGAAGGAGCTTCTGAACGTCGTCGACCGACCGATCCTGTCGTACATCGTCGAGGAAGGCCGCAAGGCCGGCATCGAGCACTTCGTCTTCGTCACCGGTCGCTCCAAGGGCGCGATCGAGGACTATTTCGACCATCAGGTCGAGCTCGAGACCCAACTCGAGGCCAAGGGCAAGACCGACATCCTCAACCAGCTGCGCGCCGAGCTGCCCAAGCCGGGCGAGATGAGCTTCGTGCGCCAGATGGCCCCTCTGGGCCTGGGCCACGCGGTCTGGTGCGCTCGCGACATCATCGGCGACGAGCCCTTCGCGGTCATGCTGCCAGACGTCATCGTGGACGCGGATCCCTCGGCCCTAGGTCAGCTTATCGAGGTCTATGACAAGGTCGGCGGCGGCAACGTCATTGGTGTCGAGGAAGTGCCGGAAAGCGAGACCCACAAGTACGGCATCGTGGCGCCGGGCAAGGTCGACGGCCGCTTGGCGACCATGACCGGCATGGTCGAAAAGCCGGCCAAGGGCACGGCGCCCTCGAACTGGTCGATCGCCGGCCGCTACATCCTGCAGCCCGAGATCTTCGGCCTGCTGGCGAGCCAGGAGAAGGGCGCGGGCAACGAGATCCAGCTGACGGACTCGATGGCCAAGCTGATGCAGCAGCAAGCTTTCCACGCCTATGTCTATGACGGCGTCACCCACGACTGCGGCGACAAGATCGGCCTGCTGCGCGCCAATGTCGCCTTGGCCCTGAAGCGTCCGGACCTCGGCGCGGCCGCGCGCTCGGCGATCGAGGCGGCTCTGAAGGCCTAGGCCCACTCGGCGAGGACGCTCTCGTCGTCCTCGCGCGCTCTCAAGGCCGCAGCCGCGTCTCCCAAAAGCCGGCGCGCGGCCCAGACCGCCGCGCCGCGCACGACCGGCGCGGGGTCCGACAGCAGCGGCTCGACCACCGCCATCAGGCTCGCATCGCCGCTGTTGCCGATCGCGTAGAGCACGTTCCTCACGAAGCGATCGCGCCCAATCCGCTTGATCGGGTTCTTCGAGAACAGCACCCGGAACTCCGCGTCTTCCAATCGAGCAAGCTCGGCCAGGGACGGCTGCCTCAAAGCTTCCCGCGCCTGCAGCTTCGCCTCGCTCGACAACGACGCGAACTTGTTCCACGGGCAGACCGCCAGGCAGTCGTCGCAGCCATAGATGCGGTTGCCCAACGCCGGTCGGAACTCCGTCGGAATTGGGCCGGCCAGCTCGATCGTCAGGTACGAGATGCACCGCCGCGCATCCAGTTGGCGCGGCGCCGGGAAGGCGTTGGTCGGGCAGATGTCCAGGCAGGCGCTGCACCGGCCGCAGTGATCGGCTTCCGACGCATCGGGCGGCAGGTCCAAGGTCGTCAGTACGCTGCCCAGGAACAGCCACGAGCCGAATTCGCGCGACACGAGGTTGGTGTGCTTGCCCTGCCAGCCCAGGCCCGCGCGCTGGGCCAGAGGCTTTTCCATCAGCGGCGCGGTGTCGACGAAGACCTTAACGTCCTGGCCGAAGCGACGGTGCATCCAGCCGGCCAGAACCTTCAGCCGCTTCTTGATCACGTCGTGATAGTCGTCGCCCTGGGCGTAGACCGAGATCGCCGCGCGATCGGTTCGCGCCAGCTGTTCCAGGGGATCGATGTCGGGGCCGTAGTTGACGCCCAGCACCACCGCCGACTTCGCCTCGGTCCACATGGCCGTCGGGTGTGAACGCCGATCGAGCGTCTCCTCCATCCAGCCCATGGCGCCATGGCGGTCGGCCTCGACGAACTCGCGCAGCCATTCGCCGTTCGGCCAGGCGGCCGCCGCGTCGGCGAAGCCGCAGGTCGAGAACCCTAGCGCGAGGGCCTCGGCGCGGATCTCGTCCTTGATCGCGTCGGGAGTGAGGTCAGAAGTCGAGATCGTCATAGTGCGCGGCCGGCGCGAGGCCGGGCCAGCGATCGGCCAGGATGGGCCGGAAGGCCGGCCTCGACTTCAGTTTCATGTACCAGGTCTTGGCCGCCTGGAAGTCCTTCCACGGCACGTCGCCGAAATAGTCGATCACGGACAGATGCGCGGCGGCGGCGAAGTCGGCCAGGCTCATCCGGCGACCGGCCAGCCAGTCGCGCGTCTGCAGCAGGCTTTCGATGTAGCCCAAGTGCATGCGCAGCGCTTCGCGGCCTTGGCGCAGCGCGGCCAGATCCGGCGCGCCCATGCGCAGGAGGCGCTTCTCCATCTTCTCGTGCAGGAGGAAGCCATTGACTTCATTGTCGAACTTGCGGTCGAACCACTGCAGAAGCCGGCGCGCCTCGGCCCGCTCGGCCGGGTCACGACCCAGCAGCGGCGGCTCTGGCTCGGTCTCCTCGATGTGCTCGAGAATGGCCCGGGTCTCACAGGCCGTCACCGTGCGCTGGTTGCGCGTCTCGACCAGCACCGGCGGCAGGCCCGAGGGGTTTAGCGCCGAGAACTCGGGCGGCATTTCCCAGTAGCGGACTTGCACCTCGACGAACGGCAGCCGCTTCTCGCCCAGCGCCAGACGCACCTGTCGCGAGGCGGGATCCAGGGGGAAATGATGAAGGGTGCGTTCGACGCTCATGCCTTAGGTGCGCTCAGGCTGCATCGAAAGAGCGATGCGCCGTTTTGCTTAACAAGAGATTGCTGAACCGCGATTACTCAGGGAAACCAGGCTTTTGCGCGGCGTTTTCGATCAGTCCTTCGCGTTCATGCGGCCGATCAGGGCCGTGGTGCTCTGACCCTGCTTGAGCTCCGCGAGGACGACCTTGCCGCCATAGCCTAACACCACATCCGAGCCGACCACGGTCTCCACGGTATAGTCCGCGCCCTTGACCAGCACGTCCGGCTTGAACGCCTTGATCAGATCGAGCGGCGTGTCCTCGTCGAACAGCACCACGAGGTCGACCGACGACAGCGAGGCCAGCACCGTCGCCCGACCCTGCTCCTTCTGCACTGGCCGGGTCGGCCCCTTCAGCTTGGAGACGGAGGCGTCGGTGTTGAGACCGACGATCAGGCGGTCGCAAGCGGCCTTGGCTTGCGACAGCAGCGAGACGTGGCCCGGATGCAGCAGATCGAAGCAGCCGTTGGTGAAGCCGACCTTCAGGCCCCGCGCCCGCCAGCCCTCGACGATATCCCGCGCCTGGGCGAGGTCGGCGATCTTGATCTCGCCGGGCCCGCCTTGCTGAGATCCCGCTCGGGCGGTCAGTTCGGCGGCGGTGACGACGTCGGTGCCCAGCTTGGCGACCACCAGGCCGCCAGCGAGATTGGCCAGATGAGCGGCGTCGACCAAGCTTGCCCCCGCGGCCACGGCCAAGGCCAAGGTGGCCGCCACGGTGTCGCCGGCGCCCGAGACGTCGAACACGTCCACGGCCGTCGCCGGCAGGTGGACCGGCGCCTGGCCGCGCACGGCCAGGGTCATTCCGGCCCCGCCGCGCGTGATCAAGGCGGCCTCCAGCGCGGGAGCCATGGCGAGGATCGCCGCGCCCGCCTCTTCCGAAGCCTCGTCGCTGTTGTCGACGATCCCGGTGGCCTCCGCGGCCTCCTTGCGATTGGGCTTGATCAGGGTCGCGCCGTCATAACGGGCGAAGTCGCGGCTCTTGGGATCGACGATGACCGGTTTGCCGGCGGCGCGGGCGGCCGCGATCGCCTCTCGCGTCACCGCGTCGGTCAGCACGCCCTTGGCGTAGTCCGACAGCACCACGACGTCGGCGGCCGCCAGTCGAGCCTCGAAGGCCGCTAGCAGCGCCGCTTCGTCGCCCGGCGCGCGGTCCTCGCGGTCGACGCGCAGCATCTGGTGGGAGCCGGAGATGTAGCGGACCTTTTCGGTGGTGCGACGCCGGGCTTCCGCGATCAGTTCGGCCTCAAGGCCCGCCTCGGCGTCGATCATGTCCCGCAAGGCGGCGCCGGCGTCGTCCTGGCCGACCAAGCCAACCAGAACCGCCTTGGCGCCAAGCGCGGCGACATTGCGGGCGACGTTGCCCGCCCCGCCTAGCATGGCGGTCTCCTTCTCGACCGCGATCACAGGCACCGGCGCCTCGGGCGAGATGCGATCGACCGCGCCGTAGACGAAACGGTCCAGCATCACGTCGCCAAGGACCAGCACGGTCTTGCCGGCGAAGGCGCGGGGCAGGTGGGCGAGGGTGTGGTTCATGCGGAGTTCCGTACCGCTCCGCCCCGAAAACTCAACCCTCGACGCTCTCGGCGAAGACGCCGCCGTGCTTCTCGGCCAAGCCTCGCGGGTCGGGATGGATGATGATGTCGGCGGAGGGGAAAGCCTCTAGCAGGCGGTTTTCGGCGGCGACCATGATGGTATGGGCCTCGGCCAGCGAGATATCGGCCGCCAGATCGGCGTGCATCTGCATGTGGACGTAGGGTCCCGAGGCGCGGGTGCGCAGTTGGTGAACGCCCAGCACGCGCGGATCGACGGTCGCTAGCTGAACGATCCGGGTCCGCTCCTCCTCCGGCAGCTCCTTATCCATCAGCTGGCCCGAGGCCTCGCGGAAGACGCCGATCGCGCCCCAGATCAGCCACAGCGCCACCAGCAGGCCGGCGGCCGCGTCCAGCCACGGAAGGCCCAGCCACGCGGCCGCGCCGACGCCGACCAGGGCGACGAGGTTCGAAGCGAGGTCGGCCGCGTAGTGGGCGCGGTCACCCGAGATCGCGATCGAACCGCTGGCCTTCACGACGCGGGTCTGAGCGGTGATCAGGGCGAAGGTCAGACCGATCGAGATCAGCATCACCAGAACGCCGGCGAGGCCATGCTCCACCGGACGCGGGTGCAGGAGAGCGTTGATCGCCTCGCGCCCGATCAGCGCTCCGGAGGCGAAGACCAGACCGCCCTGCATGAGGCTGGAGAAGGCCTCGGCCTTGCCGTGGCCGAAGCGGTGTTCGGCGTCGGGCGGCTCCGCGGCGTAGCGCACGGCGTAGACGGTGATCAGCGAGGCCACGAGATCCAGCGCGGAGTCGGACAGCGAGGCCAGGATCGCCACCGAGCCGCTAGCGACCCAGGCGATGGCCTTGACCACGATCAGGATCGACGCCGTCGCCACCGACAGCAGGGCGACCCGGCGGGTGGCGGCGCGGACTTCGGGGGAGTTGGCGGTCGGGGACATGGCCGCCTTTTAGCAAGGCGGCCAGCCAAGCCCCAGCGCGAACGACTCGCGACGCCTCAGGCGGCGATCCGGGGCTCAGGCCCGACATAGACCGACTGTGGCCGGATCAGGCGTCCACCGGCCAGCTGCTCGCGGGCGTGGGCGATCCAGCCGGCGACGCGGCCCATGGCGAACACGCAGGTAAAGCTCGACGGCGGCAGGCCCAGGGCCTCCAACAACAGCGCGGTATAGAACTCGACATTGGTGTCTAGTGGCCGGTCCGGCTTGTGCTCGCGCAGGATTTCCAGCGCCGCCTGCTCCACGGCCTCGGCGAAGGCCAGACGCCCAGGTAGCGCGCTTGAGGCCGAGGCGAGCTTGCGCGCGGCCGCCTTCAGAGCGTCCGCGCGCGGGTCCCGGACGCGGTAGATGCGGTGGCCAAAGCCCATCAGCCGGTCGCCACGCGCCAGGGCCTTCTCCAGCCAGGGACGAGCATTGGCCGGCGTTCCGATCGCGTCGAGCATCTCGATCACCGGTCCCGGCGCGCCGCCGTGCAAGGGCCCTTTCAATGCTGAAAGGCCCGCCAGCACCGCCGAGGTCAGGCCGGCGCGGGTCGAGGCGACCACACGGGCGGCGAAGGTCGAGGCGTTCAGGCCATGGTCGCAGACCGTGACCAAATAGGCGTCCAGCGCGGCGGCCTCGGCATCCGACGCCGGCGCGCCTCGCGTCATCCTCAGGATGTCGGCCGCGTGCGAAAGGGACGGGTCGGGGGCGATCGCGCTCTGCCCGGCCGCGACGCGCAGCACCGCTGGCGTGAAGACGGCGGGCGCGGCGATCAGCAGCAAGGCGGTGGCCAGATCGTCGCCGTCGGGGAGGCGAGCCAGCAGGGCGCGCATGGCTTCGACCGGATCGCGGCGCGCGAGACCCTCGTCCAAGGCGGCGACCTCCGCGAAGGCGCGAACCCGCGCCGTACCGAGCGCCGTCGCCAAATCGTTGGGCGCGTCCTCGAAGAAGCCGTCGAACAGCAGGTGGGCGGCGTCCTCATAGCGCGCGCGCCCCGAGAGGTCCTCGACGGCGTAACCCCGGATCACCAGGCGGCCACGAGCGCCATCGACATCGGAAAGAACAGTGCGGGCGGCGATAACGCCCTCAAGACCATCGGACATATGCGGTCTCCTTTCGGCGCGAAGGAGCGCTCGCCCCGCTTGATCGTCAATCTTGATCAATATAATCAATCTATATGGCGGACTGGATGGACGCGGATCAGGTTCTTGAACGGCTCGGCATCCGGCCGCAGACCCTTTACGCCTATGTCAGCCGAGGACGGATCGAGGCGACCGCCCACCCCAAGGACCCCCGCCGCAGTCTGTATCGGGCTTCGGATGTCGCCGCTCTGGCCCAGAAGAAGGCGCGGGGCCGGCGCGCCGCCGACGTCGCCGCCGAGGCGATCGCCTGGGGCGAACCGGTCCTGCCGTCGGCGATCACGACGGTGGCCGGAGGGCGTCTCTGGTATCGCGGTCGCGACGCCGTCCAGCTCGCCGAGCAGGGGCTGACGCTGGAGAACGTCGCCCGCCTGCTGCGCAGGGGACACGGCATCGCCTTGAAGGCTTCTCGACAGGCGGAGCCGCTGCTCGGCGACACCGCGCGCCAGCGACTTTTCATGACGCTGGCCTCGAGAGCCGGGCGCGAGCCTCCAGCGCGAGGCCGCGCGCCCCTGGCCCTGGCTATGGAAGCGGCCGATCTGCTGGAAGCGATCGTCGACGCCGCGACCGGGCAAGCGGGCGAAGGCCCAGCCCATGTCCGATTCGCCACCGCCTGGGGCCTGGACGCCGGCGGCGCGGATCTTCTCCGGCGCACCCTGGTCCTTCTCGCCGATCACGAGCTGAACGCCTCGACCTTCGCGGCGCGCGTGGCCGCCTCGACTGGCGCCTCGCTGTCGGCGGCGTGCCTGGCGGGCCTGTCGGCGCTCTCCGGGCCTCTGCACGGCGGCATGGCGGCGCGAGTCGAGGCGTTCGTCGAGGAGGCCGAGCGACGTGATCCATCCCAGGCGGTGTCCGATCGCCTGTCGCGAGGCGCGTCCATGCCGGGCTTCGACCATCCGCTCTATCCGGACGGCGATCCCCGCGCCGCCGCGTTGCTGACGGCCTTTGATCTTCCGCCCGGGCTCGCGGAGCTGCTCGCCGCGACCGAGGCGGCCACGGGCCTCGCGCCCAATATCGACTTCGCTCTTGTCAGCTTGGCCCGGGCCTTGAAGCTGCCGGCCGACGCCCCGTTCATCCTGTTCGCGACGGCGAGAAGCGCCGGCTGGACCGCTCACGCCATCGAGCAACTACAAAGCGGCCGCCTGATCCGGCCTAGGGCGCGGTACGTCGGCCCCATCCCAGAAGGCTACTCACCCTCCTCCTCGTCGTAGCCGACCAGCCGCAGAGCTCGCGCCGGCAGGCCTTCCAGCTCGCACCACCGCTCCAGCGCCTCCTCGCGTCCGTGGGTGATCCACACCTCGCCGGGGCGAAGCTCCGCCAGCGTGCCCGTCAACTCATCCCAGTCGGCATGGTCCGAGAGGATCAGCGGCAGTTCTACGCCGCGCTGGCGAGCCCTGGCGCGCACGCGCATCCAGCCCGAGGCGAAGCAGTCCACGGGATCGGGGAAGCGACGCGACCAGCGATCGGCCACGGCGCTGGGCGGCGCGATGACGATCTGGCCCGCGAAGGCCTCCTTGGGTCCCGACGCGGTCGCGGGCGCCAGCGGGCCGAGGTCGACGCCGTGCGCTTCGTAGAGCGCGTTTAGCCGCTCCAAGGCCCCATGGACAAAGATCGTCTTGTCCCAGCCTCCCTCGCGCAACAGTCGGATCACCCGCTGAGCCTTGCCGAGCGCATAGGCGCCGACAAGGTGGCAGCGCTCGGGAAACTGCTCTACCGAGGCCAGCAGGCTACGGATCTCGCCCGCGTCATCGGGATGGCGGAACACCGGCAGGCCGAAGGTCGCCTCGGTGATGAAGACGTCGCAAGGCACGGGCTCGAAGGCCGCGCAGGTCGGGTCTCGACGGCGCTTGTAGTCACCCGAAACGACCATGGTCAGGCCCTTCCAGCGCACGACGGCCTGGGCCGAGCCCAGCACGTGGCCGGCGGGGACCAGAGTCACTTCGACGCCGTCGCGGGCGTAGGTATGTCCGTAGGCCACTGGCTCGCGCCGACCCGCGAAGTCCTCTCCATAGCGGGCGGCCATGATCGCCAGGGTCTCGGGCGTGGCGACGACGACACCATGACCGGCGCGAGCGTGATCGGCGTGGCCGTGCGTGATCACCGCCCGGTCCACGGGACGGACCGGGTCGATGTAGAAGTCCCCTGGCGGGCAGTAGAGACCGCCGGGCCGGGGACAGAGAAGATCTTCGGGCTTGATCACGGCTGGATATGACAACGCTTAAGAGGCTAAGCCTATCCCTGTTGAAGGAGCCGGCATGAGCGACAACGAACAAAGCCGCCTGATCGCCACGGCGATGAACGAGGGCAGTCCGCAGGCCCGCGCCCTGGGCTTCTCCACCTTGGAGATCGGCGACGCCACGGCCTTGCTGAAGGTTCCCTACCGTCCGGAGATCGTCGGCGATCCCGAGACCGGCGTGATCGCCGGCGGCGTGGTGACGACCCTGCTGGACCACGCCAGCGGCCAGGCGGTGCACGCGGCGTTGGAGGCCTGGACCTCGATCGCGACCCTGGACCTGCGCATCGACTACATGCGGCCGGCCGAGCCTGGCCTGGACATCCTGGCCCGCGCCCACTGCTACAAGTTGACCCGCTCGGTCGCCTTCGTTCGCGCCGTCGCCTACGACCGCGATCCGGAGGATCCCGTGGCTACGGCCCAGGCGACCTTCATGCTCGACTCCAGCGCCGGCAAGAAGCCGGGCGCCAATCTCAAGCCTTCGCGCGCCACCCGCGCCCCGACGGGGGGAGCCGACCAATGAGCGACGCCGACAGCCGCCTGGTCTCGATGCTGGACTCTATTCCCTACGCTCGCTTCCTGGGCGTGCGCGCCGAGCTGGCCGGAGACGAGATGACCGCGATCCTGCCGTTCGCCCACCACATCGTCGGCAATCCGATGCTGCCGGCCATCCACGGCGGCGTCTTGGGCGCCTTCATGGAGATGACGGCGCTAGCGCAGCTCTCCGTCGCCGCGCCGATGACGCGCCAACCCCGCACCATCGACGTCTCGATCGAGTACCTGCGCTCGGGTCGGCCACTGACCACCTACGCCCGCGCCAGCATCAAGAAGCTGGGTCGCCGCATCGCCAACGTCCATGTCGAGGCCTGGCAGGAAACCCGCTCGGCCCCGATCGCCACCCTTCGCGGACTGTTCCTAGTCGCGCCCAGCGAGGAAGGTACGTGAAGCCGTCGCGCAAGGGCGGAAAGGCCGTCGCCAAAGGCGATCTGCCGTCCAAGCTCTGCGCGACCTGCGGCCGGCCCTTCGCCTGGCGAAAGAAATGGGCGAAAGACTGGGACTCGGTGAAATTTTGTTCTAATGCGTGCCGATCACGTAAAATTACACCCTCGTAATGTGAATTGACCGCGATAACCTCCTTAAAATCGGCGTAATGAAGCAAAGGTAACGTGCAGTAACCAAGGCCCGGGCCTATATCCCTGATCACCGGACGCCAACGGGGCGGCCGGAGAAAAAAGGGATCAAGACCATGACCATCAAGACCACCGCCGTGTCGGGCCTCGCTTCGCTCATTCTCGCGGCTCTGCCGCTCGTCATCATCGCCGGCTCGCTCGCCCAGAGCCTGTAAGTGATCGCCGCGTAGCCTCCGTCGGGCCGCTTTTTCGGAGCGCCGTCCCGACGGAGATGGCGACCTAAGACTAAAGAGAATACAAAGACTTGGCCGTCCGATGCAGGATGGCGTGGCGGGCCGCCAGACGATCGATATCCGCGTCGTAGCCGCCACCGATGACCCCGACCACGGGGATCTCAAGAGCAAGACAAGCGCCCAGGACATGGGCCTCTCGTCGCCCCAGACCCTCGTCGGTCAGCGACAGGCGGCCTAGCTTGTCGTCGGCGTGGGGATCGACCCCCGCGTTGAAGAAGACGATGTCCGGCCGGACGCTGGAAAGCAGCGCCGGCAGGATCTCCCCGAGCTTCCCCAGATAGGCCTCGTCGTCCGTGCCATCGGCCAGCTCGATATCGAGGTCGCTCGTCGCCTTGCGATGCGGAAAATTCTTCTCGGCGTGCATCGAGAACGTGAAGACGCTGGGATCTTCCTCGAAGATCCGCGCCGTGCCGTCGCCTTGGTGGACATCGAGGTCGACGACCAGCACCTGGCTGACCCGACCTTCCGCTTGCAGCCGCCGCGCCGCCACCGCCACATCGTTGAACACGCAGAAACCCGCCCCGCTCTCGGCAGAGGCGTGGTGGCTGCCGCCAGCCGTATTGCAGGCGATCCCGTGCTCCAGAGCCAACCGCGCGGCCAGCAGCGTACCGCCGGTCGCGGCCCGGGCCCGCGTGGCGACGCTCTCGGTGTTTGGCATGCCGATCCGGCGCACGACGTCGGGCGGAAGGGACAGCTCGATCACGCCTCGGACGTAGTCCTCGGTGTGAGCCAGGCGCAGGGTTTCGACATCGGCGAACTCCGGCCGCGCGAACCCGTCCGGACCAGGAACGTCCTCGGCTTCCAGCACGCTGGCCAGGCGCGAGAACTTGTCCATCGGGAAGCGATGTCCCGCCGGCATCTCGGCGCGGAAGGCGGGGTGGTGGACGATCGGTGGCGAGCGGGACATCACCTGACGATGGGCGCCGCGATGGCCTGACGCAAGGAGACGACTTGCGGCCGGGCGCCGCTGCGCCTATCGCACTGCGCCATGCAGACGACCGAGACCCTCGCCGACATCCTCGACCTCGAACCGATCGAGGTGAACCTGTTCCGGGGCGTCAGCCCCAACGACGGCTTTCCGCGCATCTTTGGCGGCCTGGTGATCGCCCAGGCCCTGCTGGCCGCCTACCGCACGGTGCCCGAACGGGTCTGCCATTCGCTGCACGCCTATTTCATCCGCCCGGGCGATGTGAACGCCCCGGTTCTCTACGACGTGGAGCGCGCTCGCGACGGCGGCACCTTCACGACACGCCGGGTCGCCGCCATCCAGCATGGTGAGCAGATCTTCAACCTGGCCGCCTCGTTCCAGACGCCGGAAGAGGGCTTCGAGCACCAGTCGGAGATGCCGAACGCGCCCGACCCCGAGACCCTGATGACCGAGGTCGAGTTCCTCGAAAGCCTGGGCGATCAGATCCATCCCAAGATGCTGGCCCACGCCAAGAAGCCGCGCCCCGTGGACGTGCGCTGGGAGGATCCCCAGAACCCGGTCTCCCCGGTCCAGAAGTCGGGGACCAAGAACGTCTGGATGCGGGCCAAGGCGCCGCTGGGCGACGATATCAAGATGCAGCAGGCGGCCCTCGCCTACGCCTCGGACATGGCGTTCATGGAGAGCGCCCTGCGCCCGCACGGCCTGATCTGGACGACGCCGGGCCTGCAAGGCGCCAGCCTGGACCACGCCATGTGGTTCCACCATCCGTTCGACTTCAACGACTGGACCCTGTTCGCCCAGGACAGCCCCAGCGCCTCGCAAGGGCGCGGCCTGGTGCGCGGCCAGATGTTCAGCCGCGACGGCAAGCTTCTGGCCTCGGTGGCCCAGGAGTGCCTGATGCGGGTGCGGAAGTAGGCCTTAGACGGGCTCGATCTTCGCCACGCCGGCGGCGGCCAGGCCGCGCAACAGCGAGGCGGCCTGCATGCCCACGGTGATCTCGCCGGCCAGCGCCATGCGGATCGCCTCGTCGAGAGAGACCCATACGCTCTCGATCCGCTCGCTGGGTTCGTCCTGGGGCTCGGCGACCTTCACGACGTCGCGGGCCAGGATGATGTGCGTGCGGTTGGTGTGGGTGCCGGCGTTGGGCCGAGTCTCGCCGACCAGGGTCAAGGTCCCCGCGCAGCCAGCCTCTTCCAGCAGTTCGCGCCGAGCCGCCTCGACGGGATCGGTCTCGCCGGGATCCATGCCGCCGGCCGGCAGCTCCACGGAGATATCGCCTAGGGCGTGGCGGTACTGCTTGACCAGCAGGACGTTGTTGTCGGCGTCCAGCGCGACGACCTCGACCCAGTCGGGATATTCCAGAACGTAGTAGGGGGCGATCACCGCGCCCTCGTCGGTCACGCAGTCGTCGGCGCGGAGGCTGATCCAGCGGTCCTTGTGAATGTGGCGCGAGGCGGTGACCCGCCATTTTCCGTCCGACATCGCTGGGTCTCCTAAGGGGCCGCCCGTTAGTCCCGGTCGCCGAGCTCTTCGTCTTCCGAGGGGCCCTCGTGCTCGCCGACCAGAGCCGGCGGGTCGGCCAGGATCAGACCTTCACCGATCTTGACCTCGGGGACAGCCGCTCGCGTGAAGGGCAGGTACCAGGTCGGGCCACCGAGGTCCGGCGTGATCTCCAGGATGTCGCCGGCGCCGAAATTCTGGACGCTCTTCACACGGCCCAACAGCACGTTGGTCTGGATATGGCGGACGGTGAGACCGACCAGGTCGGTCAGGTAGAACTCGTCCTCATCGGGCTCGGGCAGCGCCGAGCGCGGAACGTAGAGACGAAGGCCGCGCAGCGCGTCGGCGGCTTCCTTGGTCTCGACACCCGGACAGCGGCAGACGACGCCGTCCTTGGTCTTGCGGGCCGAGGCGATGGTCAGGGCGGGCGAACCGTCCTGGCGCTTCAGCGCCTTGAAGGCCGCGATGCTCATCGGGTCTTCGGTATAGGTCGAGATCCGCACCTCGCCGCGCACGCCGAAGCCGCCGGCCACGCGGCCGACCAGGATCAGCGGATCATCGGGAGAGACGGCCATCGCGTAGACAGAGTCGCGCCGCCGTCTCGAAAGAAACGGCGGCGCTGGAACCCTTAGCCTTCGGTGGTTTCTTCGGCGGCCGGAGCTTCGGCTTCAGCGGCCGGAGCCTCTTCAGCCGGAGCTTCTTCCACGGCCGGAGCAGCAGCCGCGGCGGCGGCGGCTTCAGCGGCGGCGGCCTTGGCGGCTTCAGCGGCTTCGGCGGCGGCGACCTTGGCGTCGGCCTCGGCTTGCTTACGGTCTTCCTCGCGCTGGGCGCGCTCGGCCGAACGCTCTTGAGCCTTCTTGCCCGGGGCGCCCTTCTGCGGGTTGTTGCCGGCGGTCCAGGTGGTCAGGCCTTGGGCGGCCAGGAAGCGCGCGACGCGGTCGGTCGGCTGGGCGCCCTTCTTGAGCCACTCTTGGATCGACTCGACCTTCAGGGTGACGCGGTTGGCGTCGTCCTTCTTGAGGAGCGGGTTGTAGGTGCCGACCTTCTCGATGAAACGGCCATCGCGCGGCGAGTGGCTGTCAGCGACGACGATCGAGTAGTACGGACGCTTCTTGGCGCCGCCACGGGCGAGACGGATCTTCAGCATTTCGGTAGTCCTTGGTCTAAAGTTCTATTTCTTGAACGGGTTGAAGCCGGGCAGGCCCAGGCCGGAGAGAGGGTTGGGCTTGGCGTCGCCGCCAGTCCCGAGGCCCGGCAGACCGGGCAGCCCCGAGAGGCCTTGGCCCCCCGCTGCGTTGGGATCGGGCTGGGGCATCTTTCCCCCGCCCAAATTCTTGAGACGGGCCATGTCGCCGCCGCCCATCATCTGGGCCATGCGGGCCAGGCCCTTGCCGCCGTCCTTGGACATGGCCTTGAACATGTCGGCCATCTGGCGGTGCTGCTTGAGCAGGCGATTGACCTCGGCGACATCGACGCCCGAACCGGCGGCGATGCGGCGCTTGCGCGAAGCGGCCAGGATGTCGGGCTTCTTGCGCTCTTCCTTGGTCATCGAACCGATGATCGCCTGCTGGCGACGGAAGATGCTGTCGTCGACGCCGCTCTCGGCGATCTGCTTCTTGACCTTCTGGACGCCCGGCAGGAGGCCCATGATGCCTTCCATGCCGCCCAGCTTCTGCATCTGGCGCAGCTGAGCCGCCAGGTCGTCGAGGTCGAACTTGCCCTTGGCCAGCTTCTTGGCCATGCGCTCGGCCTCGGCTTGGTCGAGGTCGGCCGCGGCCTTCTCGACCAGCGCCACGACGTCGCCCTGGCCCAGGATCCGGCCGGCGACGCGCCGGGCGTCGAACACGTCCAGCTGGTCGATCTTCTCGCCGGCGCCGAGGAACTTGATCGGCAGGCCGGTGACGTGGCGCATCGAC
>ERZ1034427.29-NODE-29-length-32505-cov-3.025886_pt1 | contig 32505 bp, 30 predicted proteins | sample MGYA00520607_ERZ1034427 | MGnify/ENA primary metagenome ERZ1034427 (study PRJEB33736, sample SAMEA104288489) | Azolla caroliniana | place: Brazil | collected 1987 | study: EMG produced TPA metagenomics assembly of the PRJEB19522 data set (Is there foul play in the... | reverse complement strand
GAGCCGGTGCTGCGCGCGATGGGCACCACGATTCACCGCATCGGCGGCCTCGGCTCCGGCCAGGCGATGAAGGCGCTCAACAACCTCGTCTCGGCGGGCGGTTTCCTGATCGGCATCGAAGCCCTGCTGATCGGCCAGCAGTTCGGAATCGATCCCGGGCTGATGACCGACGTGCTCAACGCCTCGACCGGCATGAACAACTCGACGCAGAAGAAGTTCAAGCAGTTCGTGCTGTCGCGCCAGTTCGACAGCGGCTTCGGACTCGATCTGATGGTGAAGGACCTGTCGATCGCGCTCGAGGTCGCCCGCGCGCGGGGCCTGACCGTGGCGGCCATCGTGGTCAGCGAAAGCCTCGACGCGCCGGACCTCGACCAGACGGTCGAGATGCTGCGCGCCTTCGAGCGTCACGCGCCGATCCTCGTCGCGCCTCGTAGCGGCTGGGACGCCGGCGAACTGGCCGACGCCCTGCTGAGCTAGCCGCCTACTTTTCCAGCCGAGCCACCAGACTCGAGGTGTCCCAGCGGTTACCGCCCATCGCCTGGACCTCGGCGTAGAACTGGTCGATCAGGGCCGTGCCCGGCAGCGTGGCGCCGTTGGAGCGCGCCTCGTCCAGCGCGATGCCCAGGTCCTTGCGCATCCAGTCGACGGCGAAGCCAAACTCGAACTCGCCGCGCGCCATGGTCGGCCAGCGGTTTTCCATCTGCCACGACTGCGCCGAACCCTTGGAGATCGCCGCCAGGACGTCGTCGGTCGGCAGGCCGGCGCGCTTGGCGAAGTGCAGCGCTTCGGCCACGCCCTGGACGACGCCGGCGATGGCGATCTGGTTGCACATCTTGGTCAGCTGGCCCGCGCCGACATCGCCCATGCGCCGGACGGCCTTGGCGTAGACCTCGATGACCGGCAGGACGCGGTCGTAGGACGCTTCGTCGCCGCCGGCCATGATGGTCAGTTGGCCGTTCTCGGCTCCCGCCTGGCCGCCGGACACCGGCGCGTCGACAAAGGCGCGCCCGCACGCGGCCGCCAGGGCGGCCATCTCGCGCGCGACCTTGGCCGAGGTGGTGGTGTGGTCGACGATGACGCCGCCCTCGGCCATCGCCGGCAGGACCTGCGCCACGACGTCGCGGACGTCGTCGTCATTGCCGACGCAGAGCAGCACGACCTCGGCGCCAGCCACCGCCTCGGCGATCGTCGGAAACGCGGGACCGCCGTGCTTCTCGGACCAGCGTCGCGCTTTTTCAGGGCTTCGGTTGTAGACGGCGACGTCGTGGCCGGCGGCCTTCAAGTGACCCGCCATCGGAAACCCCATGACCCCCAGGCCGATAAACGCCGTCTTCATCGCGAACTCCTAGAATGAAGCCTGGGATTACGCGGCCAAGACCCGCCACGGCAACCCCATCTTAACGACCTTTCGGCAGGTTGCGGGTCACTCGGTTAAACAGGCTTAAGCACGATGGCGGTCAGCAGCGAGCAACCGATCCTCATCAAGAAGGTGAAGAAGGTCTCGGGCCATGGCCACCACGGCGGCGCCTGGAAGGTGGCCTATGCCGACTTCGTGACCGCGATGATGGCCTTCTTCCTGCTGATGTGGCTGCTCAACACGACCAGCCCCGAGCAGAAGCAGGGTATCGCCGACTACTTCGCGCCCGCCTCGATCTCGTCCACCACCAGCGGCTCCGGCGGCATTCTGGGCGGGACCTCGCTGGGCGACGACGGCGCCAAGTCGGACGGCAAGATGTCGGCCATCCAGCAGATGGCCCCCGAGGTTCCGGACAGCGTCGAGAAAGACGGTCAGTCGACCGACACCGCCAACCTGGCCTCGGCCAGCGAACAGGCTCTGCGCGACGCCCTGGCCAAGAAAGAACAGGACAGCTTCGCCTCGGCCGCCCAATCGCTGCGTCAGTCGCTGCAGGACATGCCCGAGCTCGCCGAACTGTCGAAGCAAATCCTGATCGACCAGACCCCCGAAGGGTTGCGCATCCAGCTGGTCGACCAGGAAGGCCGCTCGATGTTCCAGGAAAACTCCAAGGTCCCCAATGATCGCGCCCGCATCCTGCTGCGCGCCGTCGCCAAGGTGATCACCCAGCTGCCCAATCGCGTGACGATCTCGGGCCACACCAGCGCCAGCGCCTATGGCAAAAAGCAGGACGGCGATTGGTCGCTGTCGGCCTCGCGCGCCGACGCCTCCCGCCAGATCCTGCGAGCGGCCGGCGTTGACGACGACCGCATCTACCAGGTGTCGGGCAAGGCCAATTCCGAGCCCCTGTACGCCGACGACCCGACACTCGCTGGCAATCGGCGCATTTCGATCGTCTTGCTGCGCGAAAAGCCGGTGCTGCCAGACGGTCTGTGACCGTTCGCCGCGCACGGGCGCCGTGACGCTTGCGCAACCAGACGCGATACCCCCTAATCCCAAAGAGGGCGCTATCAGGCTAGAGGGGACCGGGCTTCCGTGACGCAGCACTTTCCGACGCGACAGCTTCGGTTCTTCCTGACCGCGCCCACGCCCTGCCCTTACCTGCCGGGTCGCGAGGAGCGGAAGGTGTTCGCGCATCTGCCGCTGTCCGATGGTCCCACCGTCAATGACAGCCTGACCCAGGTTGGTTTCCGCCGCTCGCAGAACATCGCCTACCGCCCCGCCTGCGAGACCTGCCGCGCCTGCCAGTCGGCCCGCGCCCCGGCTGGGGAATACGTGCTGTCGCGGTCGGAACGGAAAGTCCTGAATCGCAACGACGATCTCGAGCGCCATCTGGTCGAGGCCGAAGCGACGCTGGAGCAGTTCGAACTGCTGCGTCGCTATCTGTTGGCGCGCCACGCCGAGGGCGGCATGGCCGAGATGACCTGGCCCGACTACGTGGCCATGGTCGAGGACACCGCGGTCCGCACTCACCTGATCGAGTATCGGCGCAAGTCGTTGGATCGCGGGCCTGGCGACCTTGTCGCCTGCGTTCTCGTCGACGTGCTCGCCGATGGTCTGTCGCTGGTCTACAGCTTCTACGAGCCCGAGGAGACGCGCCGCAGCCTGGGCTCATTCATCATTCTGGACCACATCGTGCAAGCCCAGCAGGGCGGCATGCCCTATGTCTACCTGGGCTACTGGGTGCCGGGCAGCGAGAAGATGGCCTACAAGGCGCGTTTCTCGCCGCTCGAAATCCTCAAGCCAGGCGGCTGGTCCTTGATGTCGGCCCGCGAGCGCGGCGCCCGCCCCCCTGCCCTTCGCGGCAACGCCAAGGACGCCTGCGACCTGCCGATGAGCGACGCCGAGCCGGCGGACATCGAAGAGCTCGGCTAGCGCGCGAAGCTGACCCCGCCGTCGACGGTGACGGCGCCACCCATCACATAATCCCCCGCCCGCGAGGCCAGGTAGATGGCCGCGCCGGCCATGTCTTCCTCGGTTCCGATGCGGCCGGCCGGGATAGCCTTTGACACGACGTCCGCGTGATCGCGGGCGACCTTGTTCATGTCGGACGCGAAAGCGCCGGGCGCGATGCAACTGACGGCGATGTTCTCGGGCGCCAGGCGCAGGGCCATCCGCTTGGTCATGTGCAGCAGGCCGGCCTTGGAGGCGCCGTACGGATAGGTCTCGTCCTTGGTCACCGACTGTCCGTCGATCGAGGCGATGTTGATCACCTTGGCGACATGGTCCTTCGCCGCCGCCCGCAGCGGAGCGATCAGGGCCTGGGTCAGGAAGAACGGCGTCTTCATGTTGAGGTCGACGGTCTTGTCCCAGCCCGCTTCCGGGAACTCGTCAAAGGCCGCGCCCCACGCCGCGCCGGCGTTATTGACCAGGATGTCCAGCTTGTCCTCGCGTTCCTTGATGCGATCCGCGAGCCCTTGGACGCCCTCCATGGTCGAGATGTCGCCCGGCAGCGAAACGCACTCGCCAAACTCGCTCAGCGCTTCGGCGGCCGCCTTGCGGGCGGTGATGTAGACGCGCTTGGCGCCGTAGGTCAGGAAACCCTTGACGATCATCGCGCCGATGCCCCGCGAGCCGCCGGTCACCAGGGCCACGCGGCCTTCGAGCGAAAAGAGATTCTGCATGGTCGGATGTCCTCTAGAAGCCGCGCGTCGCGGCCAGGGCGCCGAGGCGCCCGCAAATGTCATGGAATTGGGCGACGGTCTCGTCGATGATCTCTTGGACGGGCTTGACCTCATCGATGAGGCCGACGGTCTGGCCGGCCAGCGCTGGCGCGGCCTCCATGTCGCCGCCGAAGTAGACATCGAGGATGTTCCTCAACACGTCCGGCGGCATCACGCCGGCGTCGTGGATCTCCTTGGTCAGTTCGGTCTTGATGGCGCGGATGCAGGGGCTGGCCCTCTTGTTCAGCACCCAGGTCCCGGTCTCCTTCGCGCCCGTGATCGCCGCCTTGTAGTTGGCGTGCACCGGGCTCTCGGCAGAGCTGACGAAGCGGGTGCCCATCTGGACCGCCTCGGCGCCCAGGGCGAAGGCGGCCGCCATGCCGCGTCCGTCGCAGATGCCGCCGGCCGCGACCAGAGGCACGCCGACCTTGGCGCGGATCGCCTGTAGCAGCACCAGGGTCGAGACTTCTTCCGGGTTCTTGAAGCCACCGCCTTCGGCCCCCTCCACGACGAGCCCGTCGACGCCGGCCTCGACGCACTTGACCGCCGCGTCGACCGTCGGGACCGCGTGATAGACGACGATGCCGGCGTCCTTCAGCGGACCGATGAACTTGGCCGGGCTGCCGGCCGAGGTCGTGACGAACTTGACCCCGCTCTCGCAGACGAAGCGCAGCATGGCGTCATCGCGCAGGAAGAGGATCGGCAGGTTCACCCCGAATGGCAGGCCGCTGGCCGCCATCTTGGTGATCTCGGCCTTGCAGTTCTCGGTCTCGCCGGACGAGGTCTCGATGATCCCGAGGCCGCCGGCGCGCGAGACGGCGCTCGCCAGCGGATAGCGGGCGATCCAGCCCATCGGGGCCTGGATGATCGGATACTTGGCGCCCGTATGGGCCAGGACACGGTTGCTCATGGGATCAACAGCACCCGGCCGACGGCCTGGCGGCTCTCGATATAGGCGTGAGCGGCGGCGGCCTCGGAGAGCGGGAAGGTCTTGTCGATCACGACCTCCAGCTCGCCTCGCGCCGCCTGTTCGATCAGGTCCTGGATCAGGTCGTGCACGCGATCGGTCATGATCTCCGCGCCCAGGAACACGCCGGTCAGCGAGCGGTTTCCCGCCATCAGGGACGAGACATCGACCTTCATCGGTTCTCGACCGGCGTTCCCGACCAGCGAAACGCGGCCGCGATAGCCCAAGGCGCCGAGGCTTCCCGCCAGCGTCGCGCCACCGACGGGATCGACGACGAGATCCACGCCCTTGCCGCCCGAGAGCTTCATGACCTGCTCGACGAGGTCGTCGCGACTGTAGTTTATCCCGTGGTCGAGGCCGAAAACCTTGAGGCGCTCCAGCCGTTCATCGCTCGAAGCCGAGGCCAGCACGGTCGCGCCGGCCTTCTTGGCGAGTTGGATCGCGGCGATGCCGACCGCGCCCGCCCCCGCCTGTACCAGGACCGTCTCGCCGGCCTTCAAACGGCCAGCGCCGAAGAGGCACTCGTGCGCGGTCCCGAACGGCACCGGGATCGCCGAGGCTTTCTGGATGTCGAAACCTTCGGGGATCGGCCAGGCGTTGCGCGCCGGCACGGCCCGCAATTCAGCGTGCGACCCAAAGGCGTTCACCGTGACCACCTTCTGGCCGACCTGGAGATGGCTCACCTCGGCCCCGACCTCGATGATCTCGCCGGCGGCCTGGTAGCCGACGATGTGAGGACTGCCCGCCATCTGGCCGCCACCGCGATTGAGTGTGTCGCCACCCTCGATGCTGACGGCCTCGACGCGGATAACCACGCCTTGTGGATGGCAAACCGGATCGGGAACGTCCTCGTAGCGAAGGACGTCCGGCGCCCCGGTCTGGTAGTACACGGCGGCCTTCATGGCGTTTCTCCCCAAAGTTTTCTTATCGGCCGAAGCCTATTTGGCGGGATTGACCAGCGCGTCGTAGACAAGCTTGGCGCTGTCGTCGTCGATGTCCTTGATCGCCGGATCGCCGTCCTTGTTGAGGATGTGGATCATGCCCAGGAAGAACAGGTCGTTCTTTGGATCGATCCAGAACCAAGTGCCGGCCGCGCCGCCCCAGCTGAACGTCCCCTCGCCCTGCGGCCCCGCCTTGGCGCTGTCCAGAACGACGGCGAAGTCGAGACCAAAGCCACGCCCCCGGGCCGTGTTGAACGGCGGGACGTCGGAATTCATGATCGTGTCGCTAAGCGCGTTGGCGCGCATCAGCTTGACGGTCTCGGGCTTCAGGACGCTCTTGCCGTCCAGCGTCCCGCCGTTCAGCAACATCTGGGCGAAGCGAGCATAGTCGGCGTTCGTCGAGACCAGCCCCCCGCCGCCCGACGCCATGACCGGGGGCTTGGTGATGTCCAGCACCATGAAGCCGCTGGCGGGGACCAGCTTCAGTTCCTTGGGGCTCCAGAGATAGAGCGAGGCGAGACGATCCGTCTTTTCGGCCGGCAGCCAAAAGCCGGTGTCGGTCATCTTCAGCGGCTCGAAGATCCGGGTCCGCATGAAGTCGCCCAAGGACATTCCCGACAGCTTCTCGACGATCAGCCCCTGGATATCGACCGAGATGCTGTACTTCCAACGGGTTCCAGGTTGAGCGACCAGCGGCAGCTTGGCGATGTTGTGGACGAATTCTTGCTGCGTCCGCGCGCCCAGCACGTCGCGGGCGTAGGCCTTGTCGATCGGATTGTCGGGGACCAGGCCATAAGCGAAGCCGCCCGAGTGGCTCATGATCTCGCGCATGGTCGGCGGACGGTCGGCGGGAACGGTGTCGAACGAGCCGTCCGGATTGACCGCCTTGAAGACGCGCAGGGACGCGAACTCGGGGATGTACTTGCTGACCGGGTCGTCCAGCTTCCACTTGCCCTCTTCGTAGAGGATCATCATGGCGACGCCAGTGACCGGCTTGGTCTGGGAATAGATCCGGAAGATGGTGTCCTTGGTCATCGGCGGGCCATCGAAGCCCTTCTTGCCGTGGACGGTGTAGTTCACGACCTTGCCGTGCCGGACCAGCATGGTGGTCACGCCCGGCAAGTGCCCGGTGTCCACCAGCCCCTGCATGTGGGCGTCCAGCTTCGCGAGGCCCTCGCGCGTAAAGCCAACGCTTTCGGGAACCGCCGCGACGAAAGTCGTCGCCTTGGGCGCCGCCGCGATCGCCGGACCGCCAGCGACCAGCGCGACGGCCAGGACCGTCCCGATCAGTTTACGAAACGACAAACCACCCTCCCGAACACATGTTTGACACGACCTTAGAGCGCGCGCCGGCCCGTTGAAACCGCTTTTTCAACACGGCGCGGACCCACGATTCCTCGCACGCGATGGTGAAGGTTGTTTGGGCTCATCGAGAGGTCGCTAAAGCTCGGTCGCTCATCGCCGCCCCTAGGCTGGGAAGGCGCCGTCACGGCCCGCAAGATATGCGCTCTATCGCGCCAAGGTCGGCTTGCCGGCGGTCTTGGTCGGCCGCTGGCCCTGCGGCGGCCCCATGGCGACCTGGGGCGGCCGCTCGATGGCTTGGTAGACCAGACCGCGCGATTGGCCATCGAGGCCCGGCCCGACGCCACCCAAGCGCTGGATCATGCCGATGAAGAACAGATCGTTGGCCGGATCGATCCAGAACCAGGTGCCAGCGCTACCGCCCCAACTGACGGTGCCTGGTCCCACCGGCGCGCCCGAGGCCGCGGGATCGATGGCCACGGCCAAGTCCAGGCCATAGCCCATGCCGACGGCGAAGGGGAAAGGACGTGGGCCAGGTTTCAAGACACCGGTCGTGCCATTGGTCGTCACCACGAACCCCGCGGGCAGGTGGTTCTGGGTCATCAGGGCCACGGACTCCGGCTTGAGGATTCGCACACCCTCGAACTCGCCCTTGTTCAAGATCATCTGGGCGAAGCGCGCGAAGTCGCCGGCCGTTGAGACCAAGCCGCCGCCGCCCAACGGCGCGGCCGGCGGTCGACTGATGTCACGCCAGGCGCCCTCGACGGCGGGCACGAGCTTTCCGGTCGCGGGATCGGCGTCATAGAGCGCGGCGAGGCGCCCCATCTTTTCGGCCGGCACGTAGAAGGCGGTGTCCTTCATGCCGAGCGGCGCGAAGATATGCTCCTCCATGAACACCGGCAGGGTCTCGCCGGACAGTTTCTCGACGATGTAGCCCTGAATGTCGGCGGCGACGCTGTAGCGCCACAGCTGGCCAGGCTCGGAAAACATCGGCAGACTCGAAACCTTGCGCACCAACTCCTGGAGCGAGCCGGACTGCAGGACGCCGGCCTGATAGTAGGCCTGGTCCGGTGGGCTGGAGGGATCGTCGGCGATGCCGTAGGCGAACCCCGCCGTATGGGTCATCAGCTCGCGCATCGTCGGAGGCCGGGAGATCGGCGTCAGGATCGGCTGGCCCGCCGCGTCGACGCCCGAAGCGATGCGCAGGTTAGCGAACTCCGGAACGTACTTCGTGACCGGGTCGTCCAGTTGCCACAGACCCTGCTCGTACAGGATCATCATGGCCACGCCGGTGACCGGCTTGGTCTCCGAGCGGATACGGAAGATCGCGTCCATCGGCATGGGTTCGCCGCCCAACTCGCGCGCGCCGACGGCCGTGGCGTGGACGATCCGACCGTGCCTGGCCAACAGGGTCACGCCGCCGGCGATCTGGCCGCGATCAACCATCGCCTGCATGTGCTCGTCGAGGCGCTTGAGGCGCTCGGCGTTGAAGCCCGCCTCCTCCGGCTTGCCCCGCTGCAGAGCGAGAGCCGGAGTCGCGGCGAGGGCCGCGCAGCCGAAAACGCTAGCCAAGAAGCCCAGCGTATGGCGACGCAGCCGTCTCCAGATCATTTCGGCTTGAACCGTTTGTTGGTGGCGAAGCCCTTCGGCGCGAGCTTGCCCGCGCCAGCGCGACGGCCGACCCATTCCTTCCATTCCGCCCAGTCGCGGCGACGGCCGGCGGTGTCGATCCAGTAGGCCCCGGTCTCGGCGTTGAACGACAGGCCGTCGCGCAAGCCGCCCTCGCGATAGGCCTGCAGCTTGACGCCCTTGCCGCGCGGCATTTCCGGCAGTTCCTCGATCGGGAAGATCAGGATCTTGCCGTTGTCGCCGATCACCGCCAACTGGTCGCCGACGGCTTCCATGCAGAAGGCCGCGCCCGCGGCGTCGACAGTGAGGACCTGCTTGCCGGCCTTGCGGTTGGCCAGGGCTTCTTCCTCGGGCATCAGGAATCCGTAACCCAGCTTCGAGGCCAGGACGCGCTTGCGGCCCGCCTTGAATGGGAAGACGTCGACGATCTTCACCTTGTCGTCCAGCTCGATCATCATCCGCACCGGCTCGCCATGACCCCGTGCGCTGGGAAGCTTATCGCACCCCAAGGTGAAGAAACGGCCATCGCTGGAGAAGATCAGCAGCTTGTCGGTGGTCTCGGCCGGGACCAGGAAGCCCAGCTTGTCGCCTTCCTTGAACTTCAGTTCGGACGGATCGTCGACCTTGCCCTTGGCGGCGCGGATCCAGCCGCGTTCGGACAGGATGATCGTGATCGGTTCGCGGACAATCATCGCCTCGATGGCGGCGTCGGCGTCGACGACGGGAGCGTCGGCGAAGACCGAGCGGCCCGTGACTCCCGTGGGGCGCGCCTTGTCGAGCGGATGCTGGATCTTCAGCAACGCGGCCCGAACCTCGCCCAAGCCCACGCCGACCAGCTTCCACTGCTTGGTCTCGCTAGCCAGCATAGCCAGGATGCCGTCGCGCTCTTCCACCAGTTCGGCGTGCTCGCGACGAATCTCCATCTCTTCCAGCTTGGCCAATTGGCGCAACCGGGTGTTGAGGATGGCGTCGGCCTGGATGTCCGTGAGCGCGAAGGTCTCGATGAGCTTTTCCTTCGGCTTGTCCTCGTAGCGGACGATCCGAATGACCTCGTCGAGGTTCAGATAGGCGATCAGCAAGCCGTCCAGGATGTGCAGGCGGGCTTCGATCTTGGCCAGGCGGTGGCGAGCCCTGCGGGTCAGCACTTCACGGCGATGGGCCAGGAACGCCATCAGCGCCTGCTTGATGCCCATCACGCCCGGCGTGCCGCGCGCGTCCAGGACGTTGATGTTGACCGGGAAGCGGCTCTCCAGCGCCGAGAGCTTGAACAGGCTCTCCATCAGCACTTCGGGCTCGACGTTCTTGGACTTGGGCTCGAGGACCAGGCGGATGTCCTCGGCGCTCTCGTCGCGGACGTCTCCCAGCAGGGCGGCCTTCTTGCTGTCGATCAGGTCGGCCAATTGCTCGACCAGATCCGACTTCTTCACCTGGTACGGGATCTCGGTGACGACGATCTGGTAGGTGCCGCGACCGGTGTCTTCCTTCTCCCACTTGGCGCGGATGCGCACGCCGCCGCGGCCGGTCTCGTAGGTTTCCAGCAGGGAGGCGCGAGGTTCGACGATGACACCACCGGTCGGGAAGTCCGGTCCAGGGACCTTCTCCAGTAGCTCCTCGGTCGTCGCGTCGGGATTGGCCAGCAGCAGCTGGCAGGCGTCGATCAGCTCGGCGGCGTTGTGCGGCGGGATCGAGGTGGCCATGCCGACCGCGATGCCGGACGAGCCATTGGCCAGGAGGTTCGGGAAGCCCGACGGCAGGACCACCGGCTCCTCGTCCTGACCGTCGTAGGTGGGGCGGAAATCGACCGCGTCCTCGTCGATGCCGTCGAGCAGAAGCATCGCCGCTTCCGTCATCTTGCATTCGGTATAACGCATGGCCGCGGCGCTATCGCCGTCGATATTGCCGAAGTTCCCCTGCCCTTCGACCAGCGGAATGCGCTGGCTGAACTCCTGCGCCAGACGCACCAGGGCGTCGTAGATCGAGGCGTCGCCGTGCGGGTGGAAGTTACCCATCACCTCGCCGACCACCTTGGCGCACTTGCGGGCCGCGGCGTCCGGGTTCAGGCGCATGTTGCTCATCGCGTAAAGCACGCGACGGTGCACGGGCTTGAGGCCATCGCGCACGTCGGGCAGCGCCCGCGAGCCAATGGTCGAGAGCGCATAGGCCAGATAGCGGCGCGACAGGGCCTCGGTCAGCGGCTCGTCGAGAATGCGGTCGCCGTCGCCGGGGCCGCCGGGGGGAGGAAGGACAGGCTTGTTCATCGAGGGGATTCGTTACTCCGGGTAGCGAGTCTAGCAGAAATCCCGTCGACGACTCGACCCGATAGAGCCCGCGCGCGGGCTCTATCCCCTAATTTACCGCGTGACGGTCGCCGAAACCGCCCGCGCCTTCGGCTGTCACGCGGTTAGGCCTGAACGATCCCCGGCTTTCCGGCCTCCAGGGCCCATTTCGCCCGGGTTGAGAGCTTTCCGTCCCGCCGGGTGACCGCGTCCAGCACCTTGAACTCGGTGACGAAGGCCTTCGGGATCGCCTCGCAGATCGCGTAGCCGCGCTGGCCATTGTTGAACTTCAGCATCGGGTTGGCGGCCTGGATCTTGGCGTAGTCGTCCCGCTGATCGCTGCCGTCGCCGCCCGAGGTGATCGAGGTGACCACGAACTCGGAGGCGATCGGCGGGGCCTCGCGCTTGGTCCCGTCGACATAGAGATCGCCAGCGTAGTTCTGGTGTTCGTCGCCGGTCAGCACGACGACATTGCCGACCTTGGAGTCGCGGATCTTGGACAACAGGCGGCCGCGCGGAATGCGATAGCCGGCCCACGAGTCCGCATTGACCTGCAGGCCCGGGGCTGATGGCTCGCGATCCAGGTCCATCATCATCACCTGTTGGGCGATGACGTTCCATGTCGCCCTGGAGCCGGTCAGGCCGTCCATCAGCCACTTTTCCTGCGCCGCGCCGATCACCTCGGCCTTGGGCCCGTCGAGTCCGGAACAGGCGGCGGGATACATGCCGTCGCAAGGCTGGTCCGTGCGGAACTGGCGCGTGTCGAGCAGATCGAGGTTCAGGAGCTGGCCGTAGGCCGCGCGGCGATAGATTTGCAGGCTCGTTCCGACCGGGAAGCTGGACGTCCGTAGCGGCATGTTCTCGTAGTAGGCCTGGACGGCGGCCTGGCGGCGCAGGTTGAACAGCTTGGGATCGGTGCCGTCCTGGTCATGATCGCCAACCCAGTTGTTGTCGGTCTCATGATCGTCCCAGACGCCAAACCAGGGCGCGGCGGCGTGGGCGGCCTGGAGGTCGGCGTCCATCTTGTACTGAGCGTAGCGGCGGCGGTAGTCGTCCAGGCTGTAGATCTCGGAGCCGAAGTGCTGGCGTGTGTTCTCGACCGGTCCGCTCGCGCTGTTCCAGACCCGGTTGCCCCGTCCCTCGTAGATGTAGTCCCCGTAGCAGAAGACGAAATCGGGGTTGTCCTCCGCCAGGCGGCGGTAAGCGGTGTAGTAGCCTTGCTCGTAGTTCTGGCAGCCCGAGACGGCGAACCGCACGCGATCAAGAGCCGCGCCGAGAGCCGGCGTGGTGCGGGCGCGGCCAACCAGGCTGCGCTCCTTGCCAACCGTGAAGCGGTACCAGTAGTCGCGGTTCGGCTGTAGACCGGCGACCTCGACGTGGACCGAGTGGCCGAGCTCCGGCGGCGCGATCGCCGTCCCCTTGGCGACGATGGTCCTCATGTTGGCCGCGTCCGCGACCTCCCAGTCCACCGCCACCGGCGCCATCGGCATGCCGTAGCCGATCTCGAACGGTTCGGGCGCCACTCGTGTCCAGATCACGAAGCCGTCCGGCGATGGATCGCCGGAGGCGACACCCAGCTGGAACGGGTAGGTCCGGAACATCGGCTGGGCCAACGCCTTGCCGCTTTCGAGGGGGATGGACAGGGCCGTGACGGCGGCGCCACCGAACACGGTCAGCAAGCGACGGCGGCTGAGGGCGTAGCGGTCGAGGACGGACATGGCGGAACTCCGGAAACTGGAATTTCGCGATAGCGCCGCTGTGTGACGGTTCTTAGAGCCTGCCGGCCTCGGCCAAGCGGTCCAGCAGCCATAGCCGCGCCGGCGGCAGCGGCCGATTCAGCGGCCCGAACACGAACTGCTCCAGGAAGTGGCCGGTGATGTCGAGGCCGGCCTTCACGTCGCCCTCGGCAAGACCGCCTTGCGACGACAGCATGAACGGCGGCAGCGGCAACAGCTTGTCATGATAGGGCTTCCCCGCCTCGCGGCTGACGGCGCGGCCGGTGCGCGGGCTGACATAGACGAGATCGTCGAACGTCCCCGTCGCCGCGCACTTCGACAGATCCAGTCCAAAGCCCAGCTCCTGCAGGAGTCCGGCCTCATAGCGGACATAGACAGCAGGCCAGATCTCGGGGACTTCCAGCACGCGGATCAGGGCTTCCAGCGCATGGAAAGCGCCAGGGTGGGCCTCCCGCTCGGGCAAGGCCGCGGCGGCGACGGCCGCGGCGGCCGAAAGACCCGCCAGGGCCAAACGGTCGTCGAACAGCGACGACGGCCCCTCGCCCATCGGCTCCAGGCTGGCCGAGCCCAGTTGGTCGGACACCCGAGCGCGGTAGCGAGCGATCACTCGCGCCCCAGGCTGCAGGAAAGGCTTCATCCGGCGCGAGGCCGCGCCGGCCACGTGAGCGGCGAACTTGCCGCGATCCTGGGTCAGCAGTTCGACGATCGCGCCGGTCTCGCCGTGCGACCGCGCCGAGAGGACATAGGCTTCGTCCTCCCACTCCATCTAGGACGGCATCCCCCAGGCCACGACCTTCTCCAGCACCGGACGCCAGTCGGGCGCGACCGGAAGGCCGATCACGTCGCGCAGCGTCGCCTCGAGTTCGTCGGCCGAAAGGTCCCTTTGATCGACGACCGCGCCCGTCACGTCGCGATGGGTGAAGCGGTTGTTCTTCAGGGCGTAGCGCGCGGTCGGCGTAGAGCGTCCGACTGTCATGCTCCAGGTGAAGTGCGAGCTGGGGTGGGTGTAGGTGAAGTAGTTGGCCTGCTCGTAGTCAATGTCGGCCCAGGCGCCTTTGGCGACCTGGTAGAGCGGCGCCCATTTGCCCGAGAGGTTGGCCTGCACCTGCCGCTCGGCGACGCCGCCCAGCTCCACGTCGACGATCCTGACCTCGCCATGCGGCGTGTTCTGGACCTCATCCGAGAACAGTTTCAAAGGCGCGGTAAGCACACAGCCGCCGAAGCCGTTGTCGACCAGCCAGGTGTCGCCATCCAGCTGGACGCCCAGCACCATGTGCGAGCGCGGGCGCGGCGGCGCGCCCTCGGGGACCAGCCATTGAACGCGAGCCATCAGGCCCTCGACCTGGAAGCCCAACGCCGTCAGGACCCGTTTCAGCAGGCCGTTCTGCTCGTAGCAGTAGCCGCCCCGCCCCGCGCCGATCAGCTTGGCGTCGATGTCGGCCGGGACGATGCTGATCCCGCGGCCCAGCAGGACATCGAGGTTTTCGAACGGGATGGCGTCCGGATGCTTCAGCGTCAGGGCGCGAAGGACGTCCAGGGTCGGCTCGCGCGGGCCATCGTAGCCGATGCGCGTGAAGTACGCGTCGAGATCGACGAGGGCCGGCGCGGGCGCGTCAAACATCGAAGTCCAGCCCGATGTCGCTGAACAGGCCCCGTTCCTCGGCCCAGTTCTCCTTGACCTTGACGTGCAGGAACAGGTGCACCTTGCGATCGAGGATTTCGCAGAGCTCCTCGCGGGCGGCCTGGCCGATCCACTTCAGCGTCTGCCCGCCCTTGCCGATCACGATCACCCGTTGGCCGTCGCGCTCGACCAGGATGGTCTGCTCGATGCGGACGCTACCGTCCTTGCGCTCCTCGAATGCCGTCGTTTCGACCATGGCGGCGTAGGGCAGCTCTTCGTGGACGCGCAGATAGACCTTTTCGCGGGTGATCTCCGCCGCCAGCAGGCGGGCCGGCAGGTCGGCGGTCTGGTCTTCCGGATAGAGCCAGGGCCCTTCCGGCATCATGGTCACGAGCTTGGCGGTCAGGTCGTCGACGCCCGCGCCGGTCTGGGCGCTGATCATGAAGACGTCGGTGTAGACGCCGGTGTCGAAGAAGTCCTTGGCGATGGCCAGCAGGGTGTCGCGCTTGATCCCGTCGATCTTGTTCAGCGCCAGGATCACCTTGCGGTTGGCCGCCTTCAGGCCCTCGATGATGGTCTGGACGTCCTGGGCCGAGCGGTACTCGCCCGGCGTGGCCTTGTCGGCGCGGCTGGCCAGTTCGGCCTGCACGTCCACGAGGTGGACGGTGGCTTCGGCTTCTTCCGAGCCCGCCCAGGCGGCGCGGACCATGGCGCGGTCCAGACGCCGGCGAGGGCTAAAGATTCCGGGCGTGTCGACGAGGACGATCTGCGTGTCGCCCGCGATGGCGACGCCGCGCACGGGGAAGCGGGTGGTCTGGACCTTCTGGGTGACGATCGAGACCTTGGCCCCGACCATGCGGTTGACCAGGGTGGACTTGCCGGCGTTCGGCGCGCCGATGATGGCGGCGAAGCCCGCGCGGGTTTGGGAGGTGGTTTCAGTCATTGCGCGTGCGTGTAGCACCAATGGATCGGAAAATCCCGCCCCGCCTGCCTTGTGATCGCCGCTAAGCTAGGCATTGGTCTTCCCACCGCCCCGCGCAACGGATTCGGGAAACCGCATGAGCTCGACCGACTCGGCCCTGCCCACGCCCAAGGTGCTTCGCACCCTGGGGCCCGGTTTGATCACCGGCGCGGCCGACGACGATCCCAGCGGCATCGCGACCTACTCCCAGGCGGGCGCGCAATTCGGCCTCAACATGCTTTGGACGGTGGTGCTGACCTATCCGCTGATGGTCGCCATCCAGTCGATCAGCGCCCGCATCGGCCGTGTGACCGGACACGGTCTCTCGACCAACCTGGCGAGGGTCTTCCCCGGCTGGGCGGTGATGAGCCTGGTGGCCCTGCTGTTCATCGGCAACGCGATCAACATCGGCGCGGATCTCGCGGCCATGGGCGCGGCGGCGCGTCTGGTGACGGGCTGGAACGAACACGCCCTGACAATCGGCTTCGCGATCGTCAGCCTGGCGCTGCAGGTGCTGGTGCCCTACCACCGCTACGTGAAGCTGTTGAAATGGCTCACCATGGCGCTGTTCGCCTATGTCGCCGTGGTCTTCACCGTGAAGATCGACTGGGCGCAGGTGGCGATTCACACCGTCATGCCGCAATTACCCAAGAGCGGCTGGATCGTCGTGGTGGTCGCCGTCTTCGGCACCACCATCAGCCCCTACCTCTTCTTCTGGCAAAGCTCCGAGGAGGTGGAAGACGAGGAAGCCAAGGGCGAGGCGCCACTGATCGAGGATCCCACGGACGCGCCCGGGGAACTCAAGCGGATCCGTTGGGACACCCTGGTCGGCATGGGCGTGTCGAACCTGATCGCCTTCTTCATCATTCTGACCACCGCCGTAACGCTGCACGCCAACGGCGTCACCGACATCCAGACCTCGGCGCAGGCGGCCGAGGCCCTGCGCCCGGTCGCGGGAGAGCTGGCCTTTTTCCTGTTCGCCCTGGGCGTCGTCGGGACCGGGCTGCTGGCCGTTCCGGTGCTGGCGGGCTCCGTGGGATACGCACTGGGCGAACTGCGCGGCTGGAAGAGCGGTCTCGAGCACAAGCCGACCGAGGCCAAGGCCTTCTACACCGTGATCGCCGCCGCGATCGTGATGGGCCTGCTGGTCGACTATTCGGGGCTGGATCCGATCAAGGCGCTGTTCTGGAGCGCGGTGATCAATGGGGTCATCTCGGTGCCGATCATGGCGGCCATGATGGTGGTGGCCAGCCGCAAGGCCCAGATGGGAGCCTTCGTGGCGACGCCCGCTCAGAGGGTCTTCGGCTGGCTGGCGACGTCCGTGATGGCCGCGGCCGTCATCGGCATGTTCATCGCGTTCTGAGGCGTCAGTCGGCCCGTTCGCGCTCGAGCAGAGCCTTGGCGGCGGCCTTCTCGGCCTCCTGACGAGACTTGCCCTTGGCGATGGCGGGATCCACGCCGGCCACGACGACCTCCACCGTGAAGATCGGCGCGTGGTCCGGGCCGGCGCGATCCAGGACGCGATAGGTCGGTAGCGGTCGTCCCTTGCCCTGCGCCCATTCCTGCAGCGCGGTCTTGGGATCGCGCGGCCGCCCCTCGCCCGCCCGATCGAACTCGTCGGCCCAGAGGCTCAAAAACACCCGGCGCGCGGCGTCAAGCCCGCCATCCTGATACAACGCCGCCATCAAGGCTTCGGTGGCGCCCGCGAGGATCGAGTCAGTCTCGCGTCCCCCGATCTTGCTGGACGAGGCCGATAGCCGCAGCGCGGGGCCGAGCTCGGCCGCCCGCGCCACGCGGGCGCAGGTCTCGCGGCTGACCAGGGCGTTGAGGCGCGGGGCGAGTTCGCCCTCCTTGGCCTTCGGGAACCGCTGAGCCAGGGCCTCCGCGGCCAGGAGGCCCAGCACGCGGTCGCCGATGAACTCCAGCACCTCGTTATCGCGCACCTTCTTGGCCCCGTCGCCGACACTGGCGTGGGTCAAGGCGCGTTCGAGGAGTTCGCGGTCCTCGAACTGGTGGCCGATCCGGCGCTCCAGGTCGCCGACGGCGGCGGCGCGCCGATCCATCACTTCAGGACGTGGAAGAAGCGGCTGGGACGCGCGTCCAGGAACCAGGTCCAGGGCTTGAACAGGCTGGCTTCCGCGTTCCAGGAGAGCAGGATGATCTGGGCGCGGCCGACTAGGTTCTCTTCCGGCACGAAGCCAACGCCGACCTCGTCGCCGATGTACTGATCGAGCTCGTAGTCCCACTTGCAGGCGCTGGTCTTGAACGGCGAGACGCCCGGATCGAAACGGCTATCGGCCGAGTTGTCGCGGTTGTCGCCCATGAAGAAGTAGCAGCCGGTCGGCACCGTATAGACGCCGGTGTTGTCGCCGCGGCTATCGGGACCGAAGTCCTGGGTCTTGTACTGGCGGCCTTCGGGATTGGTCTCCTCGAAGCGCTGCACCTGCTGGGTGAAGCCATAGCCGGTGTCGACCAGGGCCGGCGGCAGCGGCTTGCGCGGCAGTTCCTTGCCGTTGATGAAGACGGCGCCGCCGCGGATCTGGATCTTGTCGCCCGGCATGCCGATCAGACGCTTGATGTAGTCGGTGCGATTGTCGCGCGGCAGCTTGAAGACGATGATGTCGCCGCGCTTGGGCGCGTGGTTGAAGATGCGGCCCTGGATGATCGGCGGGCTGAACGGGATCGAGTGGCGGCTCCAGCCGTAGCTGAACTTCGACACGATGATGTAGTCGCCCTGATAGAGATTGGGCTCCATCGACGCCGACGGAATCGTGAACGGCTGGAACAGCAGAACGCGCAGCACCAAGGCGATGCCCAGCGCATAGGCCACGGTCTTGATGATCTCGATAAGCTCGGCGACGGCGCCCTTCTCTGCGGGCGGTGGCGTGTCGGCGACGTCGGTCATGCGGGCGCTGAGCTCTTCGAAAAGGACGGTCTGGAAACCGGATTGGGCCTTGCTAGACGGGGTTGCCGCCACGGGCAAGTGCCGCGCGGTAGCCGCCGTTTACGGCGAAGGTTGGACAGACTGGCCCGCCGGCAGCGCTTCGATGATCACGAAGGCCTGGGCGTATGGGTGATCATCCGTCAGCGACAAGTGGATGACGGCCTCCATCCCGGGCGGGGTCATTTCCTTCAGGCGCTCCATAGCGCCGCCGGTAAGAGCCATGGTCGGCTTGCCCGAGGGCATGTTCACGACGCCCATGCCCGCCAGATGCACCCCGCGCTTGAGACCCGTTCCAAGAGCCTTGGAGCAGGCCTCCTTCGCCGCGAAGCGCTTGGCGTAGCTTGAGGCGCGATCCGGTTTGCGCTCGGACCGCTTGCGTTCGATCTCGGTGAAGACCTTTTGCGTGAAACGGTCGCCAAAGCGCTCGAGGGACTTCTCGATCCGCCGGATGTCGCAGAGATCCGAGCCGATGCCGATGATCACGCCGCCAGCTCCACCCGCGCGGCGTCCATCAGGACGCGCATGCGCTGGATCGCCTGCGGCAGGCCAACGAAGATCGCCTCGCCGATCAGGAAGTGGCCGATGTTCAGTTCGGCGATCTCGGGGATGGCGGCGATCGGCTTGACGGTGGCGTAGTCGATGCCGTGGCCCGCGTGGACTTCCAGGCCGAGTTCGGCGGCCAACGAGGCCCCGGCCTTCAAGCGCTGGAGGATGGCCTCGGCCCGCTGAGCCTCACCCGCGCGGGCGGCGTCGCAATAAGCGCCCGTATGCAGCTCGACGACCTGGGCGCCCGCCTCTACCGAAGCGCGGATCTGCGCGGGGTCGGGCTCGATGAACAGAGAGACACGGGCCCCGACGGTGCGAAGCCGCGCCGTGGCGGCCGCTATCCGGGCCTGCCCCTTGATCACGTCGAGGCCCCCCTCGGTGGTGACCTCCTCGCGACGCTCCGGCACGAGGCACGCCGCGTGGGGCTTGGCCTCCAGCGCGATGCCGACCATCTCGTCGGTCACCGCCATCTCGAAGTTCAGCGGCTTGCCGCGTTTGTGGCAGAGGTCGGTGAGGACGGCGATGTCGGCGTCGCTGATATGGCGGCGATCTTCACGCAGGTGAGCGGTGATGCCGTCGGCGCCCGCCGCGAGCGCCAGTTCGGCCGCCCGCACCGGCTCCGGATACCAGGATCCCCGCGCGTTGCGGATCGTGGCCACGTGATCGATGTTGACGCCCAGTCGCAAGCTCATCCGTCTTCCCGTTCTTCGGCCGCGCCGCGGGCGGACTTAAAGTCGTCCGCCACTGACCTATAAGCCCAGCCGTCTGGCTGTGCAGGTGGGAATTTCCCACGCGGGCGCCAGAGGCGCGAATAGACAAACTGTCCAACGCGCCAGATCGTCCCCTCGTGTAACCTTAGGGCTGCGATCATGACCTTTCAGAAGACCTGGCCGACGCCGCCGGCCCAGGCGAAACCCTGACCGCTCAGCCCTTCAGCCGGCGGCTGCCCGGATCCTCGATCGGGATCGCGGCCAGTTCCGGCGGCAGGGCGTCGGCCGGATAGGCGGGGACCTCAAGGCTGGCCAGCGCGATCAGCGGAACGCCGACATCGGCCTTGCCACCCGAGCGGTCGACGATGCAGGCGGCGGCCACGACATCGCCGCCGGCGTCCTTGATCGCCTGGATGCACTCGCGCGACGACAGGCCGGTGGTGACGATGTCCTCGACCATCACGACCTTCTGGCCCGGCTCCAGGTGGAAGCCGCGACGGAACTTGAAGCCGCCGGCTTCGCGCTCGACATAGATCGACGGCACGTTCAGGTGACGGGCGGTCTCGTAGCCGGGGATGATGCCGCCGACGGCCGGCGAGACCGCGACGTCGACCTGGCCGACGGTGGCGATGATCTTTTGCGCCAGGGCCTTGCAGAGGCGCTCGCAGCGCTCGGGCCGCATGAACACCAGGTTCTTTTGCAGGAAAACAGGGCTGTGCAGGCCACTGGACAGCACGAAGTGGCCTTCGCGCAGGGCGCCGGCGGCGCGGAATTCTTCGAGGACGTCGTCGTTGGTCATGGGCCGTCGATATAGCCCAGCCGGCCGAGTCTACAAACGCCGGCTTGCGGAGCGATGCGGTTTAAGGCTCTACCGCCTCCATGACAGACGAAATCCAACGGCCCCGCGTCGGTTGTGGCGCCGCCATCCTTGATGACCAGGGCCGTCTGCTGCTGGTCAAGCGGGTCAAGAACCCCGAGGCCGACCACTGGGGCGTGCCCGGCGGCAAGCTCGACTGGGGCGAGGCCGCGCATGTCTGCGCCGAGCGCGAAACCCACGAAGAGCTCGGCATCGTCATCAAGACAAGCCGCGTCCTGGCGGTCACCGACATGGTCGCGCCGGACTACCATTGGGTGGCGATCACCTACGCGGTCGAGAGCTGGCAAGGCGAGCCCGTGATCCAGGAAGCGCACGCCATCCACGAGTGGGGCTGGTTTTCGCTACACGCCCTGCCCTCGCCGATGACGGCGGGCGGCCTCGACGCCGTGGCGGCCCTGCGGAAGGTCTAGCCGCGCGTCCGATCGACCGTCTCGACCGAGGGGCAAGCCCGCAGCGCGGCCTGGATGTTGGTCAGGTGCTTGGCGTCGCGAACCTCGACGTCGATATCCGTGTCGAAGAAGTCGCTCTGCCGATGATGCATGCGCAGGTTGACGATGTTGCCGCCAGCCTCGCCGATGATCGTGCAGACCTGACCCAGCACGCCCGGCGCGTTCTGGATCGTGGCGTGCAGGCGCGTCATCGAGATCGTCGAGCGTTCGGCTTCCGGCGTCCAATTCAGGTCGCGCCATAGCTCCTCGCGATCCTCGTACTCGGCCAGGCGCGGGCAGTCGATCGTGTGGACGTCGAGGCCTTCGCCGTCCTCGCGCAGGATGCCGACGATGCGGTCGCCCGGCACGGGGCTGCAGCAGTGGGCGAAGTGCAGCGAGACGCCGGGGGTCAGTCCACCACCGCCGACATAGAGCGTGGCGTCCTTGCCGCCCTCGATCTTGCGACGCGCCGTGGCGGCTTCGCGCTCGGAGTCCTTCATGCCCGGATAGGCGGTTTCCAGCACCTGGCTGGGCGAGACCCGGCCGCGTCCGACGGCGTCGAACAGGGCCTCGTCGCCCTCCAGGGCGAAGCGCTCCAGGATCGGCCGCAGCGACACGTCCTTCAGCTTCTTGCCGGCGCGCTCGAAGACCTGCTCCAGCGAAGCCCGGCCCAGGCGTAGGAACTCTTCCTTCTCGGTCTGGCGGATATGGCGGCGAATGGCGGACCTTGCCCGGCCCGTAACCGTCAACGAGCGCCAATCGGGCGGCACCACCGGCTTGGAGCCACGCACCACCTCGACCACGTCGCCATTGACCAGCGGCGTGCGCAGGGGCTTGAGCTCGCCGTTGATCTTCACGCCGATGCAAGTGTCGCCAACGCTGGTGTGCACCGCATAGGCGAAGTCGAGGGGCATGGCCCCGCGCGGCAGGCTGACCAGCTTGCCCTTGGGCGTGAAGACGAACACCTGGTCGAGGAACATCTCGAGCTTGGCGTGCTCGACCAGTTCCTCGCTGTCGCCACCGTGCTCCAGCACCTGGACCAGCTGGCGCAGGTTGGCCAGCGGGTCGCGGCCACCGGCCGCCTCCATGCCTTCCAGGTCGAGACCGTACGAGGCGTCCTTGTAGCGGAAGTGGGCGGCGACGCCCTCTTCGTTGACGCGATCCATGGCCTCGGTGCGGATCTGCATCTCGATGCGCATGCCGCGCGGGCCGACCACGGTCGTGTGCAGCGAGCGGTAGTTGTTCCGCTTCGGCGTCGAAATGTAGTCCTTGAACCGGTCCGGCACGCTGGACCAGGCGCGGTGAACGACGCCGAGCGCGCGGTAGCAGTCTTCCTCGCTGTCGACGATCACGCGGAAGGCGTAGATGTCCGACATCTGCGAGAAGCCGATCGACTTGCGCTGCAGCTTCCGCCAGATCGAATAGGGCGACTTCTCGCGGCCGAAGACCCTCGACGGCAGATTGGCCGACTCCAGGCGGGCGGCGATCTCCTGGCTCACCAACGCAACCGCCCCGCCCTGCTCTTCGCGCAAGGCGTCCAGGCGGCGCAGAATGGCGTCGCGCGCGACGGGATTGGTGTGCTGGAAGGACAGCTCCTCCAGCTCCACGCAGATGCGATGGCAGCCGATGTTGCGGGCCAGCGGCGCGTAGATGTCGCGCGTTTCGCGGGCGATCCGCTCGCGCTTGGCTTGGTTCTTGATGAAATGCAGCGTCCGCATGTTGTGCAGACGGTCGGCCAGCTTGACCAGCAGGACGCGGACGTCCTTGGAGATGGCCAGGATGAACTTGCGCAGGTTCTCGGCCTGGCGCGTGTGCTCGGCCTGGAGCTCCAGCTTCGAAAGCTTGGTGACGCCCTCGACCAGCTCGGCGATCTCCTCGCCGAACAGCTGGGCGATCTCCTCCTTGGTGACCGGGGTGTCCTCGATCACGTCGTGCAGCAGCGCCGTGACGATCGTCGCGGTGTCGAGCCGGTATTCGGTGAGGATGCCGGCCACCTCGATCGGGTGGGCGTAATAGGGGTCGCCGCTGGCCCGGGTCTGAGAGCCGTGCATCCGCATGGCGTAGACATAGGCGCGGTTCAGAAGGGCTTCATTCGCCGTCGGGTCGTAGGCGTGGACCCGCTCGATCAGCTCATACTGACGAAGGAACTTGGGGCGCGGCTTGGCCGGAGCGGCAGGCGCGGGCGCTGGAGCAGGCTCGACAGGCGCCACAGACGACGACGCGCCCGATTCGGCCCCAATAGGAGCGGAATCTGGCGCGCGTTGGGATGAAGCGGTGTTAGCGACCGCTTCCAGGGTCAGAGGGTCTGCGCCTTCGGGGCTCAGTACCGCTCCTCCTGGCCGCCGTCGCGGTCGCTCTGCAGAGCGCGGACCAGTTCCAGCTCGCTCATCTGCATGTGGCTCGGATCAGCCAGCAGGGCCAGGGTCTCGGCCTCTTCCTCGGCTTCGGTGTGCTCGTCGACGCGTTGCAGCGTCGTGATGAGGTGCTCCTTGAGCCCCTCGTGATCGATCACATCGTCGGCGATCTCGCGCAGGGCCACGACCGGGTTCTTGTCGTTGTCGCGGTCGACCATCAGGGCCGCGCCGGCCGAGATGCCACGGGCGCGGTGCGCCGACAGCAGGACGAGCGCGAAGCGGTTCGGAACCTTCTCGACGCAATCTTCGACGGTGACGCGGGCCATGAGTTCCTCGGGCTGCGGTTATCTAACGCAAAATAGGCTTCCGTGCGGCGACACGCAACGCCGCGCACGATCATCAGCTTTCGCGAGCGGGCGCTTATGCCCGCTTCGCGAGTCAATGTCTAGGCCCCAGGCCCCTACCAGACCTTCACGCGCTTCTCGGGCGGCAGGTACATCGAGTCTCCCGGCTTGATACCGAAAGCATCGTACCATGCGTCAAGGTTGCGGACCGTGAAGGCGCGATATTGGTCGGGCGCGTGACCATCGGTGACGAGCTGCTGGCGCAAGGCGGCGGGCCGCGAATAGCCCAGCCAGCTTTGGGCGTAGGCCAGGAAGAAGCGCTGATCGCCGGTCAAACCATCAATCACCGGCGCGGGCTTGCCGTCCAGCGAGGCGTGATAGGCGTCGAGCGCCGCGCCAAGTCCGGCGACGTCGGCGATATTCTCGCTCAGCGTCTGCTTGCCGTTCACGGCGAGATCCGGGAACGGCTTGTAGGTGTCGAACTGATCGGCGAGGGCTTCGCCCGCCTCCTGGAAGTGCTGGAGGTCGGCTGGCGTCCACCAGTTCCGTAGGCGACCCTCGCTGTCGAACTGCGCGCCTTGGTCGTCGAAGCTGTGGCTGATCTCGTGACCGATCGTGGCGCCGGTCGCGCCGTAGTTGGCGGCGGCGTCATAGGTCAGGTCGAAATTCGGCGGCGCCAGGATGGCGGCGGGGAAGTTCAGGCCGTTCAGCATTGGCAGGTTCACCGCGTTGACCGTCTGGGGGGTCATCACCCACTCGCCGCGGTCGACAGGCTTGCCCAGCCTGTTCAGGGTCGTCGCGTAGTCGAATTCCTCCGACCGCTTGAGGTTGCCGAAAGCGTCGCCGCGAACCACCGCATAGCCGGAATAGTCGCGCCAGGAGTCGGGATAGCCCACCCCGACCTTCAACACCGCCACCTTCTTGCGAGCCTCGGCCTTGGTCGCTGGATCCATCCAGGTCAGGCCATCGATCCGCTTTTCGAAGGCGACCTTCATGTTGTCGACCATGGCCGTCACCGCGGCCTTGGACTCGGCGGAGAAGTACTTGTCAGCGTACAACTTGCCGACGGCTTCGCCGAGCACGGCGTTGGTCGAATTCACGCCGCGTTTCCAGCGCGGCGACAGCGCCGGCGTACCTTGCAGGGTCGCGTTGTAGAAGGCGAAACGCTCGTCGACGAACGCCTTGGGTAGGACGTTGCTGTAGTGGTCCAGGAGATGGAAGGTCAGATAGTCCTTCCAGGTCCCGAGATCGGTGTCGGCCACCGCCTTGCCCAGCCCGGTGACCATGGTCGGATGCCAGACGATGAAGCGCGGCTGATCCGTCAACTTGGCCGCCGCGAAAAAGACGCTCCAATCCAAGCCGGGCGCCTTCGCGGCGAAATCGGCCGGGGTCCAGCTGTTGTTGGCCTTCTGGACATCCGCGCTGTCGGCGCGACTGCCCGAAGCCTGGGCCAGCCGGGTCTCGAGCGCCATGATGCCTTTGGCCTTGGCCGCCGCGTCGGCGACGCCGCCCAAGGTCAGGATCTTCTCGATGTGGGCCAGATACTTGGTCCGCGCCTCGACCATGGAGGCCTTGTCCGAGAGATAATATTCGCGGTCCGGCATTCCCAGGCCGCCCTGCAGCAGGAACGGCGCGTACTTGCTGGTGTCGTCGAAGGCGGGCGACGCCCACAGGCCCAGAACGTTGTCCGTGTAGAAGTCGGTGGAGTTCAGCGCATCGACGTCGGCGCGGATGTTGCCGCCGAGAACGGTCGCGAGCTGGCTCTTGGTCTTGATGGCGGCGATGCGGGCCAGATCCGCCTTCAGCGGCGTCAGCCCTTTGGCCTCGATGCCCGCCTCGTCCATGTAGCTGGCGTAGTAGTCGCCGACCTTCTTGCCGTCTCCACTCCCCGCCTTGGCGGCGTCCTGGATCAAGTCGACCGTGCGCTTGCTGGCTTCCTCCGTCATGACCGCTCCCTTGCCATAGCGGCTGCGGTCGGCCGGGATCGGGTGGGTCTTGATCCATGCGTTGTTGGCGTAGGTCCAGAAATCGTCGCCCGGCTTGATCGACGTATCGATCGAGGTCCGGTCAACGCCGCTCTTGGCCTGGGCCAGGGCGGCCGGCGCCGCGGACAACAGAGCGCAGGCGGCGGCGCACGCGAGCAGCGAACGGGTCAATTTCATCTCGAATGGTCCTGTCGGCGTTTCGCGCCGAGGCTTGGCGCTGAAATTGGGGCGAACTATGGGCGCCGTCGGCGCTCGCTCGGCATTAAACTTTCGCAATGGAGCGGGCGTCTCGCCCCACCGTGGCGACGCTGGCGAGGCCGGACGCTGCTTCACCGATGAGAGGATGGCGCCAACCCGGCGCTATCTCCGTAAGCGGCCCCATCACGAACAGGCGCTCGTGCGCCCGGGGATGAGGCACGATGAGCTCGCCATCGAGGACGATCCGCCCGTGCGCCACAAGATCGAGATCCAAGGTGCGGGCGGCATTGGCCGCCCCCCTCGCCCGGCCGAACCGCGCCTCGACGCGATGTAGAGCAGCCAGCGTCTCGGCGGGTGACAGCGCGGTTCGGACGATCGCGACGCCGTTCAGATATTCTGGCCCTTCAGGATCTGGCCAGGCGGCCGACCGCCACCAGGAGGAACAAGCGAGGACATCCAGCCCCTCCCGCGGCAACGCGGCCAGGGCGTCTTCCAACAGCGCCTCGCGACTCGTATAGGCTCCGGCCAGATTGCAGCCGAGCGCCACGATCACGGCCTCGTCCAAGTCATTTTCAGCGACCTGATTTTTCAAGGAATTACCGTGACCTTCTATCCGACCGACCGCATCGCCCTATTCATCGATGGGGCCAATCTCTATTCCGCCGCCAAGGCGCTCGGCTTCGACATCGACTACCGCAAGCTGCTCGACGAGTTCAAAAAGCGCGGCGTCCTGATCCGGGCCTATTACTACACCGCCATCGCCGAGAACGACGACTATTCGCCAATCCGGCCGCTGGTGGACTGGCTGGACTACAACGGCTTCACCCTGGTGACGAAGTCGGCGCGCGAGTTCATCGACTCCCAAGGCCGCAAGCGCTGGCGCGGCGACATGGACATCGAGATCGCCGTCGACATGCTGCAGATGGCCGAGACCGCCGACCACCTGGTGCTGTTCTCGGGCGACGGCGACTTCCGCGCCCTGGTCGAGGCGGTCCAGCGCAAGGGGCGGCGTGTGACGGTGGTCTCGACGATGAAGAGCCAGCCGCCGATGACCAGCGACGACCTGCGCCGCCAGGCCGACAACTTCGTCGACCTCTCCGACCTGGGCGGCATCATCGGCCGTCCTCAGCGGACGCCGCCGCGCCAGACGCTCGACAACCGCACCCCCGCCGAGCGCGAGGCCGAGGACGAGTACTGAGATGTCCCAACCTTCCAACATCGCCGGCGAGGTCGTGCCAAACCCCGCGGAACCGCCGCGCGACTGCCCGCTCTGCCCCCGTCTCGTCGCCTATCGCCGCGAGAACCAGGACCTCTATCCCGACTGGTTCAACGGCCCCGCACCGTCTTTCGGCGACAAGGACGCACGGCTGCTGGTCGTGGGCCTGGCGCCGGGTCGCAAGGGCGCCAACCGCACGGGTCGGCCCTTCACCGGCGACTATGCCGGGACCCTGCTCTACGACACCCTGATCAAGTTCGGCTTCGCCACCGGCAAGTTCGAGGCGCGGCCGGATGACTCACTGAAGCTGATCGGCAGCGCCGTGACCAACGCCGTCCGCTGCGCCCCGCCGGGCAACAAGCCCGAGACCTCGGAAGAGAACAACTGCCGCCCATTCCTGACGACGCGGCTCGAGATGTTTCCAAACCTGAAGGCCATCGTCACCCTGGGCGACGTCTCGCGCCGAAACGTGCTGAAGGCCCTGGGCCTCAAGGCCTCGGCGGGCATTCCCGGCCATGGTTCGGAGTTCCAGGCGGGGCCCTATCGCATCTTCAACAGCTATCACTGCTCGCGGCTGAACACGAACACAGGGCGCCTGACGACGCCGATGTTCGAGGAGCTGTTCGCCCGGGTGAGGGCGTACCTCGAAGAGAACCCCTAGCGCGGCTTCATCCAGCCATTGTCGTTGAGCCAGTCGACCAGCAGGTTCGGCCAGTGCTTGAACGAGGCCTGCTCCTTGCGCAGGCCCATGTTGAAGGCGTGGCCGCCGGCCTGGAACAGGTGCAGCTCGACCGGGACCTTGGCGGCGCGGAACTTGGGCAGCAGATCGACCAGCGGCGCCGAGCAGCATTCGTCGTCATTGGCCGCGACCATGAACGCCGGCGGGGCGTCGGCCGGGACCTTGTCGGGGACGCCGAGCGGACCGGGATAGACCAGCACCTGGAAATCCGGTCGCGCGCTGACCGCGTCGATCGCATCCACCTTAGGATCGCTCGCCTTCGCGCCTTGATAAATCTCCAGGTTCGCGGTCTCGCCGCCGGCCGAGAAGCCCATCAGGCCGATCCGCTTGGGATCGATCCCGTAGTCGGCGGCGTGGGCGCGGACCCAGCGCACGCCGCGCACCGCGTCCTGGCGGGCGTGTTCGATCGTGTAGGGCGAGCCCTCCTCGCGGAACAGCCGGTACTTGATGACAAAGACCGCCACGCCGGCGGGGTTCAGCACCTTGGCGACGTCCGAACCTTCGGAGCGGATCACCAGGATCCTGTGACCACCGCCCGGCAGCACGACCAGCGCCGCGCCGGTCGCGATCTCCTTGGGCGGCGAATAGACGGTCACCGACGGGTTGTTGATGCTCCTGAGCCAATAGTCGCCCGGGACTTCAGGGATGTCCTTGCGGCTCTCGAAGCCCGGCGCGCCGTTGGGCCACAGCGGGATCTGTTGCTGGGCCAGGGCCGCGCTCGGCGCCAGCAACGCCGCCGCCAGAAGCAGTCCCCTCACAGCTTCACCGTCCGTCCCTCGCGGGCGGCGCGGTAGATGGCCTCGATCACACGCACGTCCTTCAGCCCCTCCCCGCCTCCGACGATCGGCTCGCGGTTCGTCAGGATGCATTCGGAGAGGTGGTCCAGCTGCGCCGAGAACTGGTTCTTCGGTTGCGGAGCCGGCTCGCGTTGGGTGGGCGGTCCGCCCAGCGCGGTTCGCATCGTCTGGCCCTGGTAGGGGGTAGCCGGGTCGAGCTCGATGAAGCCCTTCGGCCCCGTGACCCGATAGCGGTTGAAGTTGGCGGTGTAGGCCGAGCCGCACTGCGCCGTGGCGCCCGACGGGAACAGGAGCTGGAAGTTGATGATGTCCTCCACCTCCTTGAAGCGCGGGTTCGAGCGGTCCGTGGACTCGATGGCGTTGACGGCCACCGGCTCCTCGCCGGTCAGGTAGCGGGCGGCGTTCAGGCTGTAGATGCCGATGTCCATCAAGCTGCCGCCGCCCGACAGCGCCTTCTTCAGCCGCCACTGCGTGGGATCGCCGATCGTGAAGCCATGGTCGGTCGAGACGTGTCGCACGGGCCCGATCGCGCCGTCGCGGATCAGCTTGATGGCTTCGATGTTGTGGGCCTGGAAGCGGCTGCGATAGCCGATCATCAACTTGCGGCCAGCCTTCTTGCAGGCGGCGATCATCGCCTCGCAGTCGGCCGCAGAGATGGCCATCGGCTTCTCGCACATCACGTGCTTGCCGGCCTTGGCCGCGCGCTCGGTGAAGGTGCGGTGCAGGCTGTTGGGCGTGACGACGTAGACGATGTCGACGTCGGGGTTGTCGACGATCCTGTCGAAGGTCTCGTAGCTGTAGCGGTGGCTCTCGGGGATGCCGTACTGCTCGCCGAACGTCTTGAGCTTCTCGGGGGTGCCGCTGACTAGCGCGACGAGCTTGGAATGCTCGCACTCGGCGAAGCGCGGCATGATGATCTTGGTGGCGTAGTAGCCCAGACCCAGGATCGCGTAGCCCAGCTTGCGGTCGGTCTGGCGGGCCAGCGCGTCCAGCGGCCTCGCGGCGGCGCCGAGCGCCAGGCCCGAGGCGATGAAGGTTCGCTTGCTGATCGTGCTCATTGCTTCGCTCCCGCGAGGCCCGACGTCAGGGTGCGGACCCGCGCCAGGACGTGATTGGACGTCAGGAACAGCGTGTGGCCGTCCTCGCCGAACGTGCAGTTGGCGGTCGGGAAGCCGGTCTCGATCACGCCCAGAAGCTTGGCTTCCGGCGACAGGATCAGGACCCCGCCCGGACCGGTCGCGAACAGCCGCCCGTGGGCGTCCACCCGCATCCCGTCGGGCAAGCCAGGGCCGCCCGCCTTCTGCAATTCGCTGGCGTCGAAGAAGACCTTTCGCGAAACCGGCAGTCCATCGCGACCAAGGTCGTAGGCCATGATGATCGGGCCCTTCGGATCGGACACGGCGACGTAGAGGCGCTTCTCGTCCGGCGACAGAGCGACACCATTCGGGAAGGTCAGCTTGTCGTCGACCAGCGCCACCTCGCCGTCCGGACGGCGGAGATACACACCGTTGAACGGCAGCTCCTTCACCGGCGAGGCGTCCAGCCCCTCCAGGCCGTAGGGCGGATCGGTGAAGTAGATCGATCCCTTGAGGTCGCCCAGCCGCGCGACGATCAGGTCGTTGGGGCTGTTGAAGCGCTTGCCCTGGAAGCGGTCGGCCAAGACGGTCTTGGCCTTGGTCTTCAGGTCGACCTTGGAGACCGCGCGGTTGCCATGGTCGCAGACCAACAACTCGCCCGCCAACGACAAGGTCATGCCGTTGGTCCCGGGCTCGCGGAAGACCTTGGTGGGTGGACCGGCATAGCCCGAGGGCTGAAGGAAGACGCTCTTCCCGTCCTTCTCGCTCCACCGGTACATGACGTTGCCCGGCACGTCGGAGAACAGCAGGTAGCCGCCGTCGGCGATCCAGACCGGCCCTTCGGACCAGATCATGCCGTCGGCCAGCTGCTCGATCGCCGCGTCTGGCGCGATGATGGCGTCCAGTTCGGGCGACAGTCGCCGAACGCGGCCGATCGTGGGGAAAGCCGGCGTCGCGGCTTCTGCGGTCATCGATCGTCCTCCGGCGATTAGGGCGGCTCCGGCGGCGAGCACGGCGCGTCGGGTCGTCATGGTGGCGGTCTCCGCTTCTTGTTTCGCCGCCTAGAGATCATGACAGCGATGTCCGCGGCAACGGCGAAACGTCAGGATCTGACGCGCGGCACCGCATCCAGCCAGCGCGCGTAGGCGGCCTCGCGTTCGTGCGCTTTCAGCATGGGCTTGAGCGTCTCGGCGGCGGGGCTGACCTCGGCGGCCTCCTCGACGCTGGCGTAGAGCCCCGCGCCGACCCCGGCGAACAGGGCCGCGCCCAGCGCGGTCGTCTCCTGGTAGCTCGACCGGCGCACGGAGACGCCCGTCAGATCCGCCAGTCGCTGCGAGAACCAGACGCTTCGCGACATGCCGCCATCGATGCGCAGTTGAGCCGCTTCGCCGAACGCGCCGGGCGCGTCGGCGCGCATCGCCTCGATCAAGTCGCGACTCTGCAGGGCGCAGGCGTCATAGGTCGCCGCCGCGATCTCCGGCAGGCCCGCGTCGCGCGTCAGGCCGAAGATCGCCCCACGCGCGCCGGCGTCCCACCACGGCGCGCCCAGCCCCGTGAAGGCCGGCACGACCACGACGCCGTGGTCGCTCTTGGCGGCGCGCGCCAGGGCCTCGGCGCCGCGCGGACCGCCGGTGACACCCAGTCCCTCGCCCAGCCACTGGATTGCCGCGCCGGCGACGAAGATCGAGCCTTCGAGCGCATAGGTCGTCTTGCCGTTCACCCGCGCCGCGACCGTCGTGAGCAGGCGCGAACGCGAGACGCATTTCTCCTCGCCGGTGTTGATCAGCATGAAGCAGCCGGTGCCGTAGGTCGCCTTCATCAGGCCCGGCGATACGCAGCCCTGGCCCATCAGCGCCGCCTGCTGGTCGCCGGCGATGCCCGCGATCTTGATCGGACCGCCGAACAGATCGGGCGTGGTGGTGCCGAAATCGGCGGAGGAATCCTTGACCTCGGGCAGCATCGAGCGCGGCACGCGCAACAGCTTCAGCAGCGTGTCGTCCCACTGGCCGGTGTGGATGTTGAACAGCAGCGTCCGCGAGGCGTTGGTGGCGTCGGTGGCGTGCACCTTGCCGCCGGTCAGCCGCCACAGCAGATAGCAGTCGACGGTGCCGAACATCAACTCGCCGCGCTCGGCGCGCTCGCGCGCGCCCGGCACGTGATCGAGGATCCAGGCGACCTTGGTGCCGGAGAAATAGGGGTCGATGATCAGGCCGGTCTTGGCGCTGACATCCGGCTCATGGCCCTCGGCCTTGAGCCTGGCACAGATGTCGGCAGTGCGGCGGTCCTGCCAGACGATGGCGCGATGCACGGCCTGGCCGGTGGCGCGGTCCCACACCACGGTGGTCTCGCGCTGGTTGGTGATGCCGATCGCGGCGATGTCCTTGGCGGCAAGCCCCGCCTTCTCCAGCGCATCGCGGCAGGTCATCACGGTCGAGGTCCAGATGTCCTCCGGCTCGTGCTCGACCCAGCCCGAGGCCGGGAAATGCTGCGGGAATTCCTGCTGCGCGACCGCGGCGATCGAGATGTCGGAGCGGAACACCATCGCGCGCGAGGACGTGGTGCCCTGATCGATGGCCAGCACGAAGGACATGGGGTTTCTTCCCGGGAGGTTGACGGCGTTGGGGCGACAGGCAAGCGGATTGGGCGGGGAAGGTCAAGAAGGTTGGGCGCGCGCCGTCCCTCTGGCGGAAGAGGAGAGTTCGCACCGTACAGACTGCCAACTCCGTGTCCGAACTTCCGCTGGGACCACCGCGCTGCGCATGACTGCGCCCTCGCCCCTTG
>ERZ1034427.28-NODE-28-length-32799-cov-2.972606_pt1 | contig 32799 bp, 23 predicted proteins | sample MGYA00520607_ERZ1034427 | MGnify/ENA primary metagenome ERZ1034427 (study PRJEB33736, sample SAMEA104288489) | Azolla caroliniana | place: Brazil | collected 1987 | study: EMG produced TPA metagenomics assembly of the PRJEB19522 data set (Is there foul play in the... | reverse complement strand
CGACCCGCCCCGCCGCGCTTCGATGCAACTCGGCGCGGCTCAGCTCTTGGGCAGCAGCGCGGGGCCTCTCGCGGCGTCGTTGGTGGTGGGCGAGGGGCCGGTCAGGCGCGCCCTGATCCTGTCGGCCGCCTGTCTGGCGCTGGCGTTGGGCCTGATCAGTCTGTTGCGGCCGAAGTCGCCCGCGTGAGGTGCTGGTAGTACAGGGCCACCATCCAGCAGATCTCCTCGTTGATCTTGTCCTCGTCCTGGTCCGGCTCTTCCAGGACCATTTCGGTGGCGGCGTACATCATTTGCGTCGTCAGCCGTGTGGCCGTGCGCAGGCGGTCCTCGCTGGCGTTGGGATTCTCGGCCTTCAGGATCTCGAACAGCGTTTGGGCGACCATGTCGCGCGAAGTGGTGCGCACCTCTTGCAGCATGGGTAGCGCCCGCAGCGCCCGCAGGATCCAGTCGCCGCCCGGGAAGTCGCGGGTAATGGCGTTGATCTGCTTTTGCAGGTCACGGTTCTTGGCGACCGACTCTTCGAGTGTCGAGGATTTCGTCCCGCCGGCCTCGAGCCACGCCAGCACCACCTTGTCCTGGGCGTCCATCAGCCGATGGGCCAGTTCCTTGAGCAGGGCGTACTTGTTGGGGAAGTAGCGGTAGAGGGCCGGCGGCGTCAGGCCCGCGCGCTCGCATACCAGGTTGGTCGTCAGACGCTCGAAGCCCACCTCGGCCAGCAGTTCGCCGGCGGTGGTCAGGATGACCTCGAACGTGTCCTTGCCGCGCCGGCGCGAGGGGCGCGACTTGGTGTCGAGCGCGGGCGCGTCGGTCTTGGCCACGGTGGTCTTGGCGGCGGTGCTTCTTGCCATGATGTCCTGATAGCAAGATGCCCGCCGCCCACCAACCGCCGCGCTAGTAATGATAGCGCAGGAAGACGCCCAGGCTGCGCGGGCGGTTCATGCTGAGCAGATCCTCGCCCAGGCTGTCGATGTTGGAGATCGAGACGACATAGGACTTGTCGAACAGATTGTGGGCGAAGGCGCCGGCCTCGATCCGCTGGTCGGGCGAACGCCAGCTGACCTGGGCTCCGGCGATCCACACGGCGTCCTGCGATAGGCGCTCGGCGTTCGAGTTGTCGAAATAGACCTTGGACGAGTAGTTGGCGTCGACATTGGCGACGATCGACGCTCCGTTGGCCAAGGGGGAAACCCAGGTGGCGGACGTGTTGAACGTCACCTTGGGCGACTGCGGCAGGCGGTTGCCGGTGTAGTCCTGGCCCTCGCTGAAGTAGTCGCCGAACTTGGCGTGCAGCAGCGAGACGCCGGCGGTGAGGGTCAAGGGTTGGATCGGCCGCGCCGTGATTTCTGCCTCGCCGCCGTAGACCTTGGAGTTGGCGGCGTTGTCCAGCACCAGCACGGTCAGACCGTTGCGCAGCGCCTGGGCGAACACCTGCTGGTTCTTGTAGTCGTAGTAGAAGCCCGACACGTTCAGTCGCACGCGGCGGTCGAAGAACTCGGACTTCATTCCGACTTCATAGGCGTCCAGCGTCTCGTTGTCGTAGGGCTCGACCTCCTCGGGCGTGGTGGCCAGGCCGCCGAAGAAGCCGCCGCTCTTATAGCCGCGATTGTAGGTGGCGTAGACATTGGCGTCGTCGCTCACCGCATAGCGCAGGCCAAGGCGACCCGAGAACGCCGAGAAGGTCTTCTTCTGGTCCGAAGCCAGTAGGACGATCAACCCGTCCTCGATCTGGCTCTGGTAGTTCATGTGCTTGTCGTCGGCCGACCAGCGCAGGCCGACGGTGCCGGTCAGCTTGTCGGTGATCTTGTAGTCGGCCTGCCCGAACAGCGCGTAGCCCTTGGTCTTCTGGGTGTAGGGCCAGCCGAAGACCGCGACGCTGTTCTCGGGGCTCAGGCCTGTCGGATTGTCGGGCGTGGCGAACAATGGGCGCAGGTCGCGCAAGGTGTCTTGGCGGGTGTTGTCCTTGACGGTCTCGTCCATGAAGTAGCCGCCCAGCACCCAGTTCACGCGACCGGACGGATCATCGGACTGCAGGCGCAGTTCCTGGGTGAACTGCTGGTGACGGGAGCGATAATTGATCTCCAGCATCTGGGCCGGACTACCGTCGGTGTTCTCGAGATCGTTGCGGTGGGCCCATTGCCAGGCCGTGACCGAAACCAGCTGCATGCCGTTCAATGTCCAGGTGGCCTGGTTTGAGGCGCCGAACAGGTCGACCTTGTCCTTGCCTTCGAGATTGCTGTCGATCGCGCGGCTGTTGTTGTCGGTGTCGGCGTAGCCGAGGAGATCGGCGCAGGCGCCGCCGGCGTAAGCGTTCGGAGCGCACAGGCCGTTGGGGCCGGTCGCTTCGGCCGTGGCGGGGAAGAGGGCGCGATGCTGGGGCGCGATGGCGTCGCCACGGTTCACGTAGCGATTGACCTGCGTCAGCATCTCGAAATCGTCGGTTGGCGTATAGAGCAGCGACAGTCGGCCGGCCCAGTGGTCGGCGGCGTTGACGTCGTGGCCGGTCACCCGGTTGTAGGTGTAGCCGTCGTCCTTGACCCACTGGCCGGCGGCGCGGAAGGCCAGCTTATCGGCGACGATCGGACCGCCGACGGCGGCCTCGATAGTCTTGGCGTTGAACGTGGCGTATTCCACCGAGGCGTCGGCGGTGAAGCTCTGGGTCGGGCGCTTGGTGGTGATATTGATCGCGCCGCCGTTGGTGTTGCGGCCGTAGAGGGTGCCTTGAGGGCCCCGCAGGATCTCCACCTGGGCCAGATCGTAGAAACCGGCCATCTGGGCGAGAGGCGAGCCGATATAGACGCCGTCGACATAAACTCCGACGCCGCTGGACGCGTTGGGATTGAAGTCGCTGAGGCCCACGCCTCGGATGTAGATCTTGGGATTGGCGGCCGCGTCGTTGGCGCTGATCCGCATGCCGGGCGCCATGTTGTTGAGCGCCAGGACGTTGTTGACGCCGCGCGCGGACAAGGTGTCGGCAGTCAGGGCGGTAACCGAGACCGGCACGTCCTGAAGGTTCTCGGCGCGCTTCTGCGCGGTGACCACGATCTCCGCGATCGCGGTGTCGTCCCGCGGAGGCGCTACGGTCGATTGCGCGGCGGCGAGACCACCACAGATCGCCCAGGCGGATACGCCCATCAGCCATGCTGACTTCATGCCTAACTCCCCATCTCACCCAGTACTGCGACTGCTTCCCTCGATACGATAATAAAAACTATCTATTGGCAAGGGCGCACGCGCTAAGTCGGCCGAGCGCGCGTAAGTGGGGGTGGTTGGGCGAATATTGTGCAGCGCGCACCAGATACAGCGCTAGGCGCGCTGAACGCCGCCTCGCGGCGGGAGAAGCAAGATCCGTTTTTCGCGCTTGTCGGACATGTGCTGGACTGGCGCCCAGGATGGCGGGCGACCCTGCGGAGGTCCGCGCTTCAGTCTACGAATTCGCCGTCCTCGCTTCCACGGGTCGTGTCGGGCGCGAAGCCGTCAGCTCCGGTTGAGACGCGACGGCGATGATGCAGCCCATCAAGCCCTGGCGCCCAGGCGCGCGAAGCGGGCCTGAATGCGCTGCCAAGTGTTCAGCTTGATCGGCTCGCCCCGGCGGAGCTTGGTCCAGGTCGTTTCGCTGATGCCATAGACGTCGTTCAGGTGTTCGCGGGTGATCGCGGGCAGGGCGCCCTTGAGCGTCTCGAAGCGTTCGCGACTGATGGTGATGGTCTCGACCACGGGGAACTCCAAGGATGCAAGGGCGGCCGGCGCCAAAAGGGGGAGGGCGCCGGCCGTGTACGATCGCCAGGTGGGCGCGATCGCTACTCGTGCGCCGCGCCGGCGGGCTTGCGATAGTCGAGGGCGGGCGGCCGGTCGCCGAGCATGGCCTTGTAGGTGAAGTTCGGGCCTCGACGCTGGTCGAGCTCGGCCTTGGCTTTCTTGACGATATCCGGGTTCGCGAAGAGGTCCGCGCCCGTCAGCGCCAGGGTCTTGGCGGCGTTGACCGCGCCCTTCACGCCGATCGACGAGCCGGCGGCGGCGACATTCTGCCAGCTGTGACCGGCCGAGCCTGGGACGAACGTCGCCGTGCCAAGGCCCACGGTCGGCGTGACCCAGCTGATGTCGGACACGTCGGTCGAGCCGCCGCCACCCTCCAGTTCGACCTTGTACGGCTCGACGGTCTTGACCGTGTCGACCGACGGCGGATTGACCAGGGTCGTCTGGATCTTCTTGGCGAAGGCGATTTCCTCGGGAGTCCAGGTGATGCCGCCGACCTTGCGCAGGTTGGCGTCCATCACGCGGCCCAAGGTGTCGTTGGGCAGCAGGGCGTAGACGCCGCCGGTGATCTCTTTGTCCACCGTGGTGCCGGTGGCGATGGCCGCGCCCTCGGCGGCCTTCTCGACGCGCGCCCAGACGTCCTTGACCACGGCAGGGTCGGGGTGGCGGACGTAGTAGTAGACCTCGGCGAAGTTCGGCACGACGTTCGGCGCCGTGCCGCCCGCGGTAATCACGTAGTGGATGCGGGTCTTGTCCGGCGTGTGCTCGCGCAGGAAGTTGGTGGCCACATCCATGACCTCGACACCGTCCAGGGCCGAGCGGCCCTTTTCAGGCGCGCCGGCGGCGTGGGCCGAGACGCCGTGGAAGCGGAACTTGCCGCTGATATTGGCCATCGACACGCCCTGGACCGCCGAGTTGCTGTTGGCCGGGTGCCAGTGCAGCGTCACGTCGACGTCGTTGAACAGGCCGTCGCGCACGAAATAGACCTTGCCCGAGCCGCCTTCCTCGGCAGGCGTGCCGTAGACGCGCAATTCGCCCTTGATGTTGTTCTTGACCATCCAGGCCTTGAGCGAGACGGCCGCGCCGACCGAGGCGGCGCCGAAGAGATTGTGGCCGCAGCCGTGGCCGGCGACCTGGCCGGGAATGCCGGTCTTCACCGGATCGGCGGTCTGGGCCAGGCCCGGCAGGGCGTCGAACTCGGCCAGGATGGCGATCACCGGACCCGCGCCGTTCTTGTAGCTAGCGATGAAGGCGGTCGGTTCGCCCGCGACGCCGGCCTTCACCTCGAAGCCGGCCGCCTTCAGCTGATCCTGCAGCACGGCCGTGCTCTTGGTCTCCTGATAGCCAACCTCGGCGAAGCCCCAGATCTTCAGGGCCGCGTCCTTGATGTTGGCCGCGTCGGCGTCGACCGCCTTGAGGATCTGAGCCTTCTCGGCCTCGGTGACCGGTTTGGCGAAGGCTTGCGGCGCCAGGATCCCGCTCGCCATCGTGGCGGACAGGAGGGCGAGCTTGAGGGTGGACAGCTTCATTGGAACGTTTCCCCGGGAAAGCGAAGGATCGCGCCGCCGGACAATGGAGGCGGTCGGTAGATAAGACGCGGCCCGCCGCCGCGACCTCACCTGGGGAGGCGAGAAAAATCGCGCGTCGAGCTCAGAGCCCGCGCGCGGGACGGACCAGCTCGATCCGGCGGTCGTCGCTACGGCCGACCTCGACTAGGCCGTAGGTGCGCAGCGCCGCGGCGAAGGCGTCGACCTGACCGGTCTTGAAGACCCCGCTCACCGGGGTCGCGGCGAGGATGGGATCAGAGACATCCAGCTTGCGCTCCGAGAAGCGGTTCATCTCGGCGACCACGGTCGACAGGGGCTCGCCATCGAAGACGAGGCGGCCCTGAAGCCAGGCGGACTCCTTGGCGGTGTCCACGACGGCGATCTTCCAGTCGGCGCGATCGGCGGCCACGAAGCGCGAGCCGGCGGACATCTCGACCTGTCGCGGGCCCTTGGGAGACGCGCCAGCGATCCGGACGCGCCCCTCGACCAGGGTCACGGAGAGCCTGCCAGGCTCGAGGCGCACGTCGAAGGCCGTTCCGACGGCGGTGACGGACTTGTCTCCCGCGGCGACGATGAACGGACGAGTCTTGTCCTTGGCGACTTGGAAGTAGGCCTGGCCTCTCAACAACGTCAGCCGGCGCTCGCGCCCCCAATGATTGACCCGGACGGCGGAGTCGGTGCTCAGGGTCACCACCGAATTGTCGGCCAGGCGGAACGTCGAGCGCTCGCCGACCGCCGTGGTGAAGACAGGTTCGTCGGCGACGGGCGCGGCGTCTTGGCCGGACGGGCGCTCGCGCCAGCCAAAGGCCGCGACGCCGGCGAGGGCCACCACGCTGGCCGCGGCGAGGCCCAGGTTCCGCCGGCTCAAAAGGCGCGGTCGCGACGCATCGATGCTCAGCGCGTCGGCCCGCAGCGCCGCCAGGGCTGGATCGTCCTCGACGCCGCGAAGGTCATGCCATGTGGCGTTGATCGCGTTCCAGGCGGCGGCGTGCCTGGCGTCGGCGTTCAGCCAACGCTGGAAGTCGCGTCGTTCATGGAGGGAGACATCGCCGCCTTGCAGCCGCGCGAACCAACCCGCCGCCGCGCTAGCCGGGTCTTCGGGTCTCTGTTGCTCCGACGTTGTCGACGTCATCCTGGTCCCGCAGACGTTCGTGCAAATGCCGAAGCGCCTTCATCACATGTTTCTCGACAGCGCTGACGGAGACACCCAGGCGCTGGGCGACGAGCTTGTAGCTCATCTCCTCGAAGCGCACGAGGATGAAAACCCGTCGCGTGCGTTCCGGCAGCGCATTCAAGGCCGCCATCACCCGCGCCACCTGTTCGCGTCCCTGTAAGACGCGCTCGGGCGACATTTCATCAACGGGGTGATGCGTTTCTTGCAATTCGCAGTGATCGGAACGGCGTCGGGTGCGATCCCTGCGGCCGCGGTCGATCAGGACATTGGCGGCCACCTCGAACAGGTAGCCTTCCACATTGTTCACGACGGGCGCGGGTTGGCGCTTCTGGATCCGAAGGAGGACCTCCTGCACCAGGTCCTCGACGTCGGCGGCGGGCGCGCGACGCGAGAAGAAGGCCCGCAGCGCCGGAATGAATCGCGCGCCGCTGTCGACCAGAGTCGTCGTTCCCCCGGACGCCCTCGACGTTTTGACGCCCCAGATCATGACCGCCGCCCCAACATGACGACTAGGTGAAATGGCGCTTTCCCGCCTGTCAAGCCGCCGCCGGGCAATGAGCGCGAACGCACGCGTGCTTTGACCTGTTGCCTAAAGCCTGTGCAGCGCGCGATCTTAAGCTGCGGGCGTCAAGGACTTTGGCATGGTCGCTCGTCAAAATAAGGCATGGTCCGCGCCCTCGGCGGCATGAGATCCAAGCCACCGGGGAGGTCGGGAGTCGTTGGTGTTCAGGTGCGGAGCGTTGGGAGCGTCGCCTAGGCGCGGCCTCGTCACGGCCCTGCTTTGCGCGGCGGCCGTGGGGGCCTTCGCGCCGGCGGTGGCCCTGGCGGGACCGAGCCGACCGTCCGAGGCCATGCGGCGGTTCGACCTGCCCGCCCAGCCCTTGAGCCAGGCGCTGAATCAGTTGGCCGTACGCGGCGACCGCGAAATCCTGTTCTCCCCCGCGCTTACCTCGGGGCGCAAAAGCCCACCGCTGAACGGGACGTTCACGGCGGAGCAGGCTCTGACCCGGCTCTTGGCCGGCTCGGGCCTGACCTTTCGGCTAGAGGGGCGCAGCTTCTTGGTGGTGCCGGAGCCCAAGCCGCGCGAAGCGCCCGAGGCGCCCCCCGCGCCGGTCGCCCCGCCGATTGACCTGGACGGCTTGGTCGTCACGGCGCTGAAGCGCTCGAGTCTGGCCCAGCAGACACCGGTCAGCATGGTGGTGGTCGACGGCGAGCAACTCGCGCGCATGGCCATGATCAACATCGAGCAGGCCGCGCCGCGACTGCCCGGGCTGAAGCTGATTTCCACCGCCTTCGGCCGGCGCCTGGTGCTGCGCGGGGTCTATGGAGCCGGCGAGGCCACGACGGGCCTCTATTACGACGAAACACCCATGACCGGTCCCGTGGGCACCACGGCCGACCCGGGCGTCATGGCGCCGGAGCTGGCCCTGGTGGATGTCGATCGGATCGAGCTTCTGCGCGGCCCTCAGGGCACGCTTTATGGCTCGGGCGCCATGGGCGGGGCGTTACGCATCCTGTTCAAGCGACCCGATTTCGGCGGCGACGCGGGTTCGGTCGGGGTTTCGGCGACGAGCGTCGCCCACGGCGGGCGGGCCGTCAGCGGCGCGGTGGTGCTGAACGCCGTCGCCATCCCCGACACCTTGGCGCTGCGCCTGACGGCCTATGATCAGCGCCAGCCCGGGGTGATCGACAATGTCCGACTGGGCCTCTCCGATATCGATGACACGCGCGTGCGGGGCGCGCGGTTGGCCGTGCTCTGGGAGAAGAGCCCAAGATTCTCGGCTCTGTTGTCGGGCGCTCACCAGTCCAGCCATCGCGGCGACATCTCGGCCTGGAACGACACGGCCGGGCCGTGGCGGACGGTCCACGCCGGGCGCGCGCCGTTCGACGGGGACATCGATCTCTTGTCGGCCGTGGTGAAGTGGCGCGGCGACGCCGTCGACCTCACCGCCGTCTCGTCCTGGTACCGCTGGAAGCTGGTGCGGCGTTCCGACTACAGCGGCGTCCTGCTGGGCGAGCGGACGAACGCAGCCGGCTGCATGCGGATGTTCTCGCTCGCGGCGGCTTGCGACGGCGACCAAATCTCCCGCTATTCGGCCTATGTCGACAGCGTCTATCCGGCGATCCTGAACCAGCCCGCGGACCTGACCGCTCGGATCCACGAGGTCCGCGCCGCCTCCGTCGGGGCCGGCCCTTTGCGTTGGAGCCTCGGCGCCTATAGCGAGGTGCGCGAGGACTACATCGACAGCCAGGTCCGTCACGTCGACCCGGCGACCGGCGCCCCCGTCGAGCCGCCGGTGATGATCGGGAGGCGGGATATCGAGAACCATCTGACCCAGCACGCGGTCTTCGGAGAGGTCTCCTACGCCGTCGCGCCCGACACCCAGCTGACGATCGGCGCGCGACGTTTCGACTACGCCAAGCGCGACCGGGGCGCCGTGCAGGTCGCCAACGTGATCTCGGGCACCTGGATGGACTACGCGATCGACGCCAGAAGCCACGAGCGGGGCTGGAGCTTGAAGGCGCTGGCCAGCCGCCAGATCGCGCCGGGCCTGTTCGGCTACGCGCAGGTCTCGCAAGGCTTTCGCCCCGGCGGCGTCAACGTGGTGCCAGGTCTGCCCGAGGCCCTGGCCGTCTACCGATCCGACCGGCTCGACAACGTCGAACTGGGCTTGAAGGGGCAAAGCGCGGACCGCCGTCTCTCGCTGAACCTGGCCCTCTACCGCGCCCGCTGGCGCGACATGCAGTACGCGGCCCAGACCCAGAACCGAGCCTTCAACTACGTCACCAATATTGGGGCCGCGCGCATCCAGGGCCTTGAGCTCGAAGGCGCCGCGCGGAAGGTCGTCGGTTGGGACCTGGCGGCCAGCGTCACCCTGACGGACGCGCGGTTGACCGCCGACCAGGTGACCAACCGCGCCATCGGCCTGGGGCTGAGGGGCGATCGGCTGCCCACCGTCCCGAAGGTTTCGGCGGCGGGCTCGGCCGAGCGGCGCTGGATCCTGGGCGATGGCCTGACGGGCCGGCTGCGGTTCGACGCCTACTACGCCGGGTTGGCGCGTTCGGCCTTCAACGCCACGAACGCGGACTACCTGAAGATGGGCGGCTATGCGGTGTTTGGGATCAGCGCCGGCCTGGAGAACCGCGACTGGAGCGTCGACCTGTCGAGCGAGAACCTGTTGGACCGGGCGGGCAGGGCGTCGGCGGCGCGCAATACGTCCGGGCCCGTCGAGTACTTCGGCGTCACGCCGCGCGTCGCGCGCCTGTCGCTCGAGCGCCGCTTCTGACCAGCATCTTTTTGCCCGCGGGGAGTGAGGGACCCGCCCTAGCTTGCGTCTGACCCTACAGGCCGCCGTTCGAGCGGACCGACAAGAGGGGTTCAATACATGATGCAGTTCCGAGGCCTTCGGGCCCTGGCCCTTGGCGCCAGCGCGCTCAGCAGCCTGGCGGCGGGTCAAGCGCTCGCCCGGCAAGCGTCCGACAGCGCCACGATCGAGGAAGTCGTCGTCACCGCGCTGAAGCGCTCGACCACGGTCCAGACCACCCCGATCAGCGTCAGCGCGGTCACCGAGAAGTCGCTGCAGGCGCTCGGCGCCTCGGGCATCCAGGACTATTTCCGCACCGTGCCGAACCTGCAGGTCGACGGCAACTCGCCGACCAGCCGCCGCCTGACCCTGCGCGGCGTGCGCAGCGCGGGCGAGGCCACGGTGGGCCTCTACTACGACGAGACCCCGCTGACTGGCCCGGCCGGCACGACGGCCGACGCCAGCTCGACCAGCGCCGACGTCAACCTGTTCGACGCCGAGCGCGTCGAGGTGCTGCGCGGCCCGCAAGGCACCCTCTATGGCTCGGGCTCGATGGGCGGCACGCTGCGGGTCATCCTCAACAAGCCCGACAGCAGCCGCTACGCCGGCGCGGTCGAGGCCCAGGGCACGAGCGTCAAGGGCGGCAGCAACGGCTATTCGGTCAAGGGCATGGTCAACGTGCCGCTGATCGAGGACAAGCTGGCCGCGCGCCTGGTGCTCTACAAGACCGAGGGCGGCGGCTATGTCGACGATGCTCTGCTGAACAAGAAGGACATCAACGACCAGCACTCCAGCGGCGGTCGCCTGATGCTGGGCTTCACGCCCACCGAGAACCTGACGATCAACGCCTCGGGCCTCTATCAGAAGACCACTCTGGACGGTCAGAACACCTGGTACCCGGCGCTGGGCAAGGAAGAGTACAAGACCAACGCCCGCGTCATCGCGCCGACCAGCGATAACCTGCGCATGTACAACCTTACGGGCAAGTGGGACCTGGACTTCGCCACCATCACGGCGACCTCGTCCTATTACAAATGGACCCTGCTGCGGAATTCGGACTACAGCCCGACGCTTTCGGGCAGCCGCGCCAACGCCACCGCGTGCCGCAACTGGGTCGCCGGCGGACCGGCCGCCCGGCCTGCACCGCCGCTCAGCTGACCGCCTTCACCGCCTATGCCGACAGCCGCACGCCCGGCGCGCTCTATCAGCCGATGGGCCTGACCTCGTGGAACCATGAGCTCCGCGCGAACGGCTCGCTGTTCGACGACAAGGTCGACTGGACGGCCGGCGTCTATCTCGAGAAGCGCGACGACTATATCGAGAGCAAGGTCGCCAAGGGCGACGCCGCCACCGGGATCATCAACCCCAACGACCTGACCGCCTGGCGCCACGTCGGCACCGAGACCAAGCAGACCGCCTTCTTCGGCGAAGTCTCCTACAAGCCGATCGAGAAGCTGACCCTGACCGGCGGCCTGCGTCGCTTCAAGTACGACAAGACCGTCTCGGGTCAGGTCCTGATCAGCAACTTCATCACCCAGTCCTACGTCGGTCCGGCCGCTCAAGTCGACGCCAGCGCCGATGGCTGGGTCAGCAAGCTGAACGCGTCCTATCAAGTCACGTCGGACGTCATGGTCTACGCAGTGGCGGCCAAGGGCTTCCGTCCGGGCGGCGCGAACAACGTGCCGGGCCTGGCCAGCGCGCTGTTGGCCTATCAGCCCGACAGCCTCTGGAACTACGAAGGCGGCATCAAGAGCCAGTGGTTTGATCGTCGCCTGACGCTGAACGCGGCGGCCTATCAGATCGACTGGTCGAACATGCAGATCTCGGCCACCAGCGCCAACGGGGCCTTCAGCTACCTGACCAACGCCGGCAAGGCCAAGATCAAGGGCTTCGAGATCGAGGCCACGGCCCGTCCGATCCCCGGTCTGACGATCAACGGCACCGCCGCCGTCGTCGACGCCAAGCTGACCGAGGACCAGGCCAATTCCACGATCCTGATCACCGGTTCGACCGGCTTGCGCGGCGACGAGTTCCCGAACGTGGCCAAGTACAGCGGTTCGGCCTCGGTCGAATACACCTGGCCGCTCAAGGGCGATCTGAACGGCCTAGTGCGCGCCGACTACGCCTATGTCGGCGAGTCCGCCTCGCAGTTCCGCCCGACCTATGTCTACTACGAGAAGCAGGGCGACTACGGCTACGCCAACGTGCGCGCCGGCGTCGAAGGCTCGGACTGGGGCGCCTACGTGTTCGTCAACAACATCACCGACGAAGTCGGCCTGATGAGCGTGACGTCCGCGGTCAACAACCCCAAGCAGGTCGTCAGCATCAATCCGCGCACGGCCGGCTTCCAGGTCCGCAGGCGCTTCTAACCCAAAGGCGGGCGGACCTCGTGTCCGCCCGCGCTTATCCACGCCCCGCGGAGCGACTGGCGCTTCACCGCGTGGGTTGGGGGCGGGGCGCTAGCAACAGCCCATGGCTTCGGCTTGCCCGATTGGCCGGATGGCGCTCCTGCGCCACCGCGAGGGCGTCGCGCCGGTCAATCCTCCGAATGTGCGCGTGAAGTGAGCCTGGTCGGTAAAGCCGCAGGCCAGCGCGATCTGGCAAAGACTCGAGCTGCTTCGGACCATCATTGCCTGGGCTCGCGCGATGCGTCGGCGCGCGACGAACTGGGCGAAAGTCACGCCGAACGACTGGCGAAAGCGGCGGGAAAAGTAGCTGGGGCTCAGCCTAGCGTGTTCGGCCGCGATCTTGATCGAGGGGCGGCCATTCAGGCCGTTCTCGATATAATCGAGAACCCGTCGGACCTGCCAGGGGAGCAGGCCTTCCCAGCGCGACAAACGCCCGCCGGCCGCTGTCTGTTCGGCGCGCGAGGGAGGCAGGCGCGCGACGTCCGCGCGAAGGCCTCGTGTGGTTTCAAGCTGGGCCATGGGCTCTCTCGCTAGCGTAGATGTTCACCGGCGAGACTAGGCGCATGGGGCGCCGCCCGCGCGTAAAGCGCGGTAAAGGCCCGTCAAGTCTAGAGTTTCCCGGTCCTTGCCGGCGAGACCGGCAATAGACCGATCCATTCAAGCCAAGGCCATGCCGTTCGCCGAAACCCTCGGTCAATGGTTCCACGCAACGGACAATCTCGGAAACCTTGAGTTTCCAAGGCCTCGCTCGCGGCGGCGGAAGCCGCGGGCTAGATCGCATCCCGGCGCGAGCGACCTCTCACGATCATCAGGAGTTTCCATCATGACGAACAATGGGTTCACGCGACGCGGCGCCTTGAAGGCCGCGACCGGTCTTCTGGGCGCCGGCCTGGCCTTGCCGTCTAGCCAGGCCTTGGCGGGCGTTCCGCGATCCGAGGGCTACGCCCAGGTCCCCGGCGGGAAAATCTATTGGCGAAAGTTCGGCGCGGGCGGCAAGACACCGCTTCTGACCCTGCACGGCGGGCCAGGGTCCTCTCACCAATACCTGCTGCCGCTTCAAGCGCTGGCCGACGAGCGTCCGGTGATCTTCTACGATCAACTTGGATGCGGCAGGGCCGACGCGCCCGAGGAGGATAGCGCCTATTCGATCCAGCGTTCCGTTGACGAGGTGGACGCCGTCCGCGCCGCCCTGGGCTTGGACCGGGTCGTTCTTCTTGGCCATTCGTGGGGCGCGCTGCTGGCGGTCGAATACCTCTGTCAGGGGCGGGGCGCGGGCGTTGAGCGCCTGGTCCTCAGCGGAGCCATGGCCAGCATCCCGCAAGTCATCGCGGGCTTCGAACGCCTTTTCGCGACCATGCCAAACGGATGGGGCGACAAGATCCACGCTCTGGAAAAGGCCGGCAAGACCGGGACCCCCGAATATGCCGAGCTGGTCCAGGCGTTCTACGACAACTTCGTGCTTCGGGTTCCGCCGACTCCGGAGGTGGTGGCGACGCTGGAGGCGCTCGCCAAGTCCCCGGCCTACCGTGTTCTCAATGGCCCCAACGAATTCACCATCGTCGGAAAGATCAAGGATTGGGACCGTCGCAAGGACCTCAAGGCGATCACGCAGCCCACGCTCATCACCACCGGCGAGTTCGATGAAGTGACGCTCGATTGCCACGAGACCCTGCGCGACGGCGTCGCGGGGCGCGCCAGGCTCGCGGTGATGGCGGGCTGCTCGCACCTGACGATGAATGAGAAGCCCGAGCGATATAACGCGCTCCTGCGCGGCTTCATGAACGAGGCCTAGCGCCGCATGACGGTGGTGGGGCCGGGCCTCGCCGCCGTCTCCCGCCGGGTTAGTGCTCCGAGCCGTCCGTCTTGGCCAGCCGGTCGGCCATGCGCACCAGATCGGGCAGTGACTCGGCCCCCATTTTCTTCATGACCTGACTGCGGTGCAGTTTCACCGTCGCTTCGGTGATCGCGACACGCTGGGCGATTTGCTTGTTGAGCAATCCCGCCGCCACCAGAGCGAAAACCTGACGCTCTCGGTCGGACAGACTCTGGCGCCGCGCGCGCAAGGCCGCGTCGCCCTTGGCCTCCTCGCGACGCTGCTGATCCGCGCCGATGGCTCTGTTCACCGCCTCGAGAAGATCCTGCTCGCGCACTGGCTTGGTCAGGACATCGACCGCGCCGGCCTTCATCGCGCGAACGGCCATTTGGACGTCGACATGGCCGCTGATGAGCACGACCGACTGGGCCGCGCCGCTTCTGGCCAGGACCTCGAGGAATTCGAGGCCGCTGCGCCCGGGAAGGCGAATATCCAGCACGATGCAAGCGGCTTGCTTCAATCCGCCCGCGTCAACGAAAGCCTGCACCGAGCCGAAGATCTTGGTTTGCAGCCCCACCGATTGGAAAAGTCCGCGGAGAGCTTCGCGAACGCTTTCGTCATCGTCGATGACGGCGACAAAGCGTGCCCCGGCGTCTTCGTTAATTGTAGAGTCGATCAACGCTGTTTCTTTCCGCCAGAGGGAGGGTGAAGCTGAACACGCTGCCCCTGGTCCCGTTGTTGCAGGCCCAGATCTCGCCCCCGTGCGCTTCGATGATCGAACGGCAGATCGACAGGCCCATGCCTATGCCCTCGGCCTTCGTGCTGAAGAAGGCTTCGAACGGTCGATCGGTATCGTCGCCAAGGCCTGGCCCCGTGTCGCCGACGCTCACCAGCGCCTCGCCCTTGCGAACCTGAGCGCGCACGGTGAGCCGGCGAGGGCCGTCATCGAGGGCGGCCATGGCTTCGATCGCGTTCATGACCAGATTGAGCACCACCTGCTGCAACTGGGTGACGTCGCCCAGGATGGTCAGCGAGCCCATTTCAAGCTGCGTCTTGGCGACAACCCCCTTGCGCTGCAGCTCGCCCTGGAGCAGCGCCAGCACCACTTGGATGACTTGCTCCAGGTGGACGCTGTCCATGCGCGGCGCGGATTTTCGCGCCAGGTTACGCAGGCTCGTGATGATGTCGCCGGCGCGGTGTCCGTCCCGCACGATCCGCTCGGCCGCCTGACGCGCCATCGTCAAATCCGGCTCTTCGCCATTCAGCCATCTCAGACACGCCCCGGCGTTGGTGACGATCGCCATCAAGGGCTGGTTGACCTCGTGAGCGATCGATACCGCCAGTTCGCCCATGGCCGTCATGCGCGTCATGTGAGCCAGATGGTTCTGGCTTTGGCGCAAGTCCTCGACGACGCGCTTGCGATTTTCGATGTCGATGTTGACGCCAAACCAGCCGGCGAGCCGTCCCGCGTCGTCGAACGACGGGCTCGCTTGGAACAACATCCAACGGTAGCTGCCGTCGGATTTGCGCAATCTGGCTTCATGTTCGTTGGCCCGCCCCTCGGTGAACGCCAGATCCCACGCCGCCAACAGGCCCTCGGCGTCCTCGGGGTGGAGCGCGTCTCGCCAGCCGCCTTCACGAGCCCGCTCGGCGTCCAGACCGATGTAGTTCAAGTACTGCTGGCTCAGGAACGTGATGGTCCCGTCCGCGTCGGCGGACCAAACGAGCCCCGGCACCGCGTTGATGATATGCTGCAATCGCAACTCGTTGCTGCGAAGCGCCGCCTCGCTGGCCTTGAGCGCCGCCTCGGTGCGCTTGAGGTCCTCGATATCCAGGTTCACCCCAAACCAGCGCTCGGCGCCGTTGGCGTCGGCGAATTTCTGACCCGAGAAATAGAACCATCGATACTCGCCGTCGAACCGACGAATTCTGCCTTGGGCGAGCGACACGCGAGCGCCGTTCTGTTTTTCATTCCAATCTTCCATCAGGCCGTCGACGTCGTCGGGGTGAAGGAGGTTGGCGAAGCCGAACTCGAGGATGTCCTCGGCCGGCAGGCCCACGTACTCGAGGTAGCGCTGGTTGACGAAATCCGCGCTGCCGTCGTCCCTGGCGGACCACGTCAGCACCGGAAGCGAGTCTAGGATCAGACTGAGATTTTGCTCGCTCGCTCGCAGAGCGGCCTCCGCGCGCTTGCGATCCTCGATATCGAGGTTGACGCCGTACCAGCGAACCACGTCTCCGTCGGTGTTCAGCAGAGGGCTGCAGCGGCACATCAGCCACCGATACTCGCCGTCCGCCCTCAGCGAGCGGCCTTCGATGTCGCCGCCTTGCTTCGTGGCCATCATGGCCTTCCACTCGACGAACATTCTGTCGACGTCGTCAGGGTGAAACTGGGCGTGGAAGCCGGCCCGTAGAACCTCTTCGGCGGTCATGCCCACGAAGTCGCCGAACTGCTTGTTGACGGAGTCGACGTGGCCTTCGGCCGTGGCCGACCACGCCATGCAGGGGATGGCGTCGAGCATCAGGTTCAAGGCCCGTTCGCTCTCGCGCAGGGCCGCCTCGCTGGCCCGAAGCGCGTCCTCGGCCCGCTGCAGATCCTCGATGTCGACGTTCACGCCGAACCAACGGACCATGCCGTTGGCGTCGGTGATCTTTCGGCCCGCGAAGTAGAACCAGCGATACTGGCCATCCGCGCCGCGAACGCGCCCCTTTAGCGCCGTTTGGTCGCCGTGGGTGATGTCCCGCGTCCAGGTCTCCATCATCCCTTCCACGTCGTCGGGATGATAGAGGTCGAGAAAGCCCCACTCGAGGATCTTGTCCGCTGGTTCGCCGGCATAGTCTCGCCAGCTCTGATTGATGAAGTCGGCGCTGCCGTCGGGACGGGCCGACCAGACCAGGACGGGCAGGGAATTGATGATCAGGTTGAGGTTCCGTTCGCTGGCCACCAGGGCCGCCTGAGCCTCCTCCAGCGCCCGCTCCGCCCGTTTGCGATCCTCGATGTCGGCCCCGGCCCCGTACCACTTGATCACGTTTCCGTCGGCGTCGAGCAGCGGGTTCTGGCGCAGCACGAACCAGCGGTATTCGCCGTCGGCGCGACGGATGCGGCCCTCGACATCGCGAGGGCGCTTGGTCGCCATGATGTCCTGCCATTCGGACAGGAGATGCTCGACGTCGTCGGGGTGGAAGATCGGCCAGAAGCCTTGGCCGCTGATGTCCTCGGCGGTCCAACCGACGAAGTCCACGAAGTTTTGGTTGCAGAAGTCGATCAGCCCATCGGCGGTCGTCGACCACGCCATGGTCGGGATCGTGTTGATGGTCAGGTTGAGACGCCACTCACTCTCGGCCAGGTCTTGCTCGGACAGCGGCTTGTCACGAGTGTCGGGAGGCGTCTTGCGATCATTCAGCTCCCGCGTCTCGCGACAGGCGAGGCTGGTCTGGATCGCGGCGAGCTTGAGCTTGGACCGATCGAGCGAATCCGGAAAACCCGGCCGTCGCGCTCCGGCGATGATCTCGCCCAGGCTCGCGCCGATACCCAAGGGGCATCGAAACACCGCGACAGGGGCCTGGCCGATTACCACGACGTCGTCGGGGGACACGCTCTCCGCCGCGGGGGGCAGGGCGTTGCGGATTTCGTCGAATGAGGCGATCGCGCCGAACTCTTGTCCGACGCGCAGAAAGACGTGCGCGCCGTCGCTGAAGCGAAGGCCCACGAAGTCCAGCGCCAGCATGTCGAGCAAGGTCTCCAGCACGCTCTCGGCGATGGAGGTCGGGTCCAAGCCCAGCCAGGCGTCCGACAGCTCGCCCAGCCGCTCGAGGTCGCCGAGGAGCGGGTCCTGTCCGAGGCTTTTGGCTGTGGGGTGGCTGAGGTGCGGCGTTGGCAAAAGGAGCCCTTTGTCCTAACTCTCCAGCGTGGCGCAACCTAGCGCGATCCCGCCGCGGCTTCCATCTCGACCAAAGGACTATCCAGGCTCGACGATGGTCTAGTTCGCCGGACGGGAGCGCGGGCTTCGCCCAAGAGCGGCGAGCCCGACGTCTTGGCCAGCCAGCTCTCCGCGAGATCGATGGTAGGCCTTCGCCGGCCCGCGGCGTCAACTCGACGAAGGTCGAGTACGGTTCGCCTTCCGTCCAGCACGGCGCGACCATCGATAAATTGAAGCCCCCCGGCGCGGCGCGGTACCTTTTCCCGGTTCGGTTGAAAACGGAGGGTGGGGTGTCGAGCGTTCCGAAATCCGCCCTTCCGCGCGCCGCGGCCGCTCGTCCGCTCTCCCGCCGGGCCATGGTTCCATGACCCCCGCGCCGTCCTTTTCCTTCGACGCCTACGTTTTCGCGCCTGGGCGACAGCTGCTCCTGAGGGATGGCGAGGTGGTTCGGGTCGGATGCCGCGCGCTCGATCTCCTGGCCGCCTTTGTCCAGCGGCCCGGCGAGGTCCTGACCAAGAACGAGCTGATCGAAGAAGCCTGGCCCAGCACCACCGTGGTCGAGGGCAATCTCAAGGTCCATATCGCCGCGCTGCGCCGCGCCTTGAACGACGACGTCGACGCCGCGAGGTACATCGCGACCGTGAATGGTCGTGGCTACCGCTTCATCGCTCCCGTGAAGAGGAGCGAGGCGTCAACGACTGGGAACGTCTCGGTTCGGGCCATCGCGGCGGAGGTCGAACCAGTGTCCGCCCCGTCGATGCCAAGCGGCCTTGAGGAGGCCCTGGCCCTGCTGGCGCGGACCATGCGGTCGGGGGTCATCGAGCTCCCCGACGGCACCGACGCCGCGAAGGCCGGCGCGCCGCCGCGTCGGGTTCTGTTCGTGGAGCTGACACCGCGCGACGAGGCCTGGATCGAGGACATCTTCGCCAAGCATCTCGGCGAAATATCCGCGACGCGATGAGCATCGCGGATACTTCGAAGCAGGCGGAAGGGTCCTAGTTTTTGACCTTCCGGTCGAGGAAGTCGTGGATGAGCGGCGCCATCACATCGAGACGGTCCTCGAGGGCGAAGTGGCCGCTGTCGAGGATGTGAATCTCGGCGTTGGGCAGATCGCGCAGATAGGGGTGGGCGCCTTCCTCGGGGAAGATCTTGTCGTTCTTGCCCCAGACGATCAGCGTCGGCGGCTGACGATCGCGGAAGAACTTCTGGAAGTCGGGATAGAACGGCACGTTCGAGCCGTAGTCACCGAGCATGTCCAGCTGGATGTCGCGGTTGCCTGGCCGGTCCAGCAGAGCTTGGTCGTGCACCCAGTTGTCGGGGCTGATCCGCGCCACGTCGCCCATGCCGTCGGTGTACTGGAACTTGGTGATGTCCAGGGTGACGAGGTTGTTCAGCGCGTCGCGGTTCTTTTGCGAGCGGTCCTTCCAGTAGACCTTGATCGGATCCCAGAACGGTGATTGCAGGCCTTCGTTGTAGGCGTTGCCGTTCTGCACGATCAGGCCGCTGACCCGCTCGGGATGCTTCAGCGCCAGGCGGTAACCGATCGGGGCGCCGTAATCCATGACGTACATGGTGTAGCGCTTGAGACCGAGCTGGGTCGCCAGCTTGTCGATGACGTCCGCCTGGTTGGCGAAGGTGTAGGAGAACTGGGTATGGTCAGGCGCGTCGCTCTGGCCGTAGCCCGGGTAGTCCGGGGCGATGACCCGATACTTGTCGGCCAGAAGCGGGATCAGGTTGCGAAACATGTGCGACGAGGTCGGAAACCCGTGCAGCAGCAGCACGACGGGCCCGTTGGCCGGGCCGGCCTCGCGATAGAACACCTTCACGCCGTCGACGGTGGCGACACGATAGTGGATGACGGGCGGCGTCGGGCGGCTGACGGCGGCCTTGGGAGCCGTGGCGGCGTGGACGGGCGGCGCGACCGCGAGGGTGGCGGCGGCGAGCGCCAGAGAGGTCAACAGGCGGGTCATGGAAGTCTCCTGGGAAATTCGGGGGAGGGCAAGGCCGAGCCACGGCCCCGATGCGTGGCGTTTCTGGCGGCGCGATTACTTGGACGCGCCCGCCGCCAGGGCGATGAGATCGCCAAAGGAGTATTCCCAATGGGGATGCCGCGCTGGTTAGGCGTGGTAAAGCGCGGTCAAGGCCATGAATTGGCGTCCAGCGGATCGGGCTGGCGTCGAACTATTGTATCAAGCCGCTGAAATTTTACGCCGCCGTAATAGATGATGCGGGGCTGGGCGCGGGAATTTACCGCGCTTTACTGGATGAGGTCGCGATCCCGGGCGAGACTGCATTGGCGCGGGGCTTGCGTCTGGGCGCCGCCCGCGCGCGATCCCAGAGCTTCAGACTCCCCACGCAAGGAAATCCGATGACGTCGCCGAACCAGAAATCGAGAGTCCTGCCCACGGGCGGTGGCGCGGCCCTGATCAACCCCGCCGACGCGGTGATCCTGCTGCTGGATCACCAGTCGGGTCTCTTCCAGACGGTCAAGGACATCCCCGTGGCCGATCTTCGACGCAATGTCGAAATGATCGCTCGTCTCGCGACCTTGCTGAAGATCCCCGTGATCACGACCGCGTCCGAGCCGGCGGGATCGAACGGACCGCTGATGCCGGAGATTCACGAACACGCTCCGCACGCGATCTACGTATCCCGCAAGGGCGAGGTGAACGCCTGGGACAACGGCGACTTCGTCGCGCAAGTCCAGGCCACCGGCCGCAAGACGCTGATCATGGCCGGGGTCTGGACCAGTGTCTGCGTGATGTTCCCCGCCCTCGACGCGGTGGTGGCGGGCTACGACGTCTACGCCGTTGTCGACGCCTCGGGCGATCCGAGCGAGATGGCCTCGCGCACCAGCCTGGCCCGCTTTGTCCAGGGCGGGGTCAAGCCGACCTCCACCAACGCCCTGCTGAGCGAACTCCATCGCACCTGGGTCCGCCCCGAGGCCGCCGAACTGGCCAAGCTCTATGGTCTGGTCGCGCCCAACTACGTCGCCGTGATGGAGAGCTTCCAAAAGGCCCAGGCGGTGGCGAGAGCGGGCGCCTGACGCGCGAGCGGGTCGCCCCAGGCGCGAAGCTGGCCGCCATGCCTCAACCATGGTCGAGCTTCGTTCGACCATGGTCTAGCGCGGCGCGACCAATACCGCCCAACGTCGCGCGGGCGCCTGGGCTAGGCTGAGGTCGCGCGGGCGGATGGGGCCGCCGGCCGCGCGGTGACTTGCACCGATGTCGGGGGAGGGGGAATGCGAGGCTCGAACCATTGTCGAGGGTTCGCCCTGCCGGGCGTGGTTCTGGCGATCGGTGTCGTGGCCACGCCGTGCGCCGCCCAATCGTCCAACGACGGCGTGGACGAGATCACCATAACGGCGACCCACTTCAGGACCCGGCTTCAGGACACGCCACTGGCCGTCTCGGCCTTTACCAGCCAACAACTTTCCGGCAGCGGCGTGCGCGACATAAGCGATCTGGCGGCCTATACGCCGGGTCTGACGATCGGCACGGGCGAAGGGCAGGGCGCGGTGCCGATTTCCATACGCGGGGTCGGGCAGAACGATCTTGGCATCGGGGCGGACGCGCCGATCGCCATCTATCTCGACGGCGTCTATCTCGCGCGCCCATACATGAATCTCTTCGACCTGGTGGATGTCGAGCGGATCGAGGTTCTGCGCGGTCCGCAAGGGACGCTCTACGGCCGCAACGCCACGGGCGGGGCCATCAATGTCGTGACCCGGCGACCCAGCGAGGTTCTCGCCGCGGAGGCGAGCGCGCGGGTCGGCGGCTTCAACGTCTGGGGCGCGCAGGGGCTGGTCGCGGGCCCGCTGGGCGGGGCATGGTTTGGAAAGCTGGCGCTCGCGGCGAGCGGGCGCGACGGCTATACGACCAATGTTCTCACGGGCAAGGACTTGGATCCCCAGCGCACCTTCACCATCCGCGGCGCGCTGCGCTGGCGGCCGAGCGCGGCGTTGGACGTTCAAATCAGCGTGGACCTGAACGAGCACGACATGCCGGTCGTGCTCCACAACAGCGCGAGCCCGAGCTTCGATCCGAAGCGCATCGCCCTGGATGCGTCGCCGCGAGAAGACCGAAGGACCTGGGGCGCCGCGCTGGAGGCGAGCTACGACCTGAACGGCGCGCGGGTCACCTCGATCAGCGGGTATCGCAAGGCCAGGCTGTCGAACGTGATCGACACCGACGCCTCGCCGCTGAACGCCATCCGCTTCAGCCAATTCGACCGCACGACCCAGTTCAGTCAGGAACTGCGGGTGGCTTCGGACGGGGAGGGCCGCCTGCAATGGCTCGGCGGTGTCTACGGCTTCACCGAACGGGCCAACACCCGAAGTCCAATCTATCTCGATTTCACGGCCAATTTCGGTCTGCCCAGCCCGACGACGCAACACATCACCGGGGCCAATCGCACTGTCGCGGTGGCCGTCTTCGGCGACGCTCGCTATCGGCTGACCGACACCCTTTCGGTTTCGGGGGGGCTTCGCTGGAGCCGGGAGTCGAAGCGGTTCGATTTCCTTCAGCAGTTCACGGTCGACCTGCCGCCCCTGTTTGTTTCTTATCCGCCGTCGCGCCAGAAGACGACGTGGTCCAGTCTGTCGCCGCGGCTGGGCGTGGAGTATCGGCCTCGCCACGATCTGTTGGCCTACGCCAGCTATTCGAAGGGCTTCAAGAGCGGCGGCTCGACGTCCGTCAGCCTGATCACGTCTCCCAAGCCCAACGTCTTCGAGCCCGAGACCCTTCAGGCCTACGAGGCGGGTCTCAAGCACGCCTCCCAGGGCGGCCGCCTGCGAGTCAATGCGAGCCTGTTTCACTATGACTACCGCAACCTTCAGGTCAGGACGACCGACAGCCTCGGCTTCCTGATCGTGCGCAACGCGGCGACCGCCACCATCGACGGAGCCGAACTCGAACTCGCCGTCCGTCCGACCCCACGCCTGGAGATAACCGCCAGCGCCGCGCGCCTCGACGCGCGTTACAAGCACTTCGTCGATCCCGTTTCACAGGTCGACTATTCCGGAGGGCGGCTGAACAGAGCGCCCAAGGCGCAGGTCAATCTCAACGCCCAGTATCGCCACCCCATGACCGAGGGGGGAGACCTGATCTTCCGCGCCGAATACGTCCACGCCAGCCGCATCTATCATCAGCCCGGAGAACTGGCCCTGTTCTCCCGCGATCCGACCCAGGTCTTCAACGGCCGCGTCACGCTTCGCGGAGCTAGCGGACGGTGGTCCGTGACGGCCTTTGGCCGGAACCTGACCGACCGGCGATACATTGGCCACGCCTTCCCCACGCTGGGCGAGCCTCGCGCCAGCATCACGCCACCTCGGGTTCTGGGGATCGAGCTTCAGGTCACGCGGTAAGCGGACGGCTCCGTCCGACCGCTTCACCACGCCTTACCGCGCTTTACTGTCGGTCATCGCCTCGTCGGGCCATCGTCACGCGCGCCACGGGAAAGGACCGCCGATGCCCAAGTCCGTCGAGACCGAGATCGTCCTGAGGCGCGCGGAAGTCGGCGACGTCTCGATCTTCTATCGCGAGGCCGGCCGTCGAGAACATCCGACGATCCTCCTGCTGCACGGCTTTCCGACGTCGTCCCATCAATTCCGCCACCTGATCCCGCGCCTCGCGGATCGCTATCACGTGGTCGCGCCCGATCTCCCGGGCTTTGGCTTCACGACCGCGCCGGCCGGGTTCGACTACGGCTTCGCGAGCCTGGCCACGACGATCGAGGCCTTCACCGATGTCATCGGACTGGCCCGCTACGCCATCTACGTCTTCGACTACGGCGCCCCCGTGGGGCTGCGGCTGGCGATGGCTCGGCCCGGAGCGATCACGGCGATCATCTCGCAGAACGGCAACGCCTACGAGGAGGGGCTCAGCGATGGCTGGGCGCCGACCAGAGCCTATTGGGCCGATCCCTCGCCGGCCAATCGCGAGGCGATGCGGACCATGTTCACCCTGGAAACCACGCGCTGGCAGTACACCCACGGCGCGCCCGACGAGACACAGGTCGAACCCGAGGGCTATTGGCTCGACTACGCCCTGATGTCGCGGCCGGGCGTCGCGGAAATCCAGCTTCGCCTGATCGCCGACTACGCCAGCAATGTCGCGCTCTATCCTCGCATCCACCAGTACTTTCGCGAGCGCCAGCCGCCGCTCCTGGCCGTCTGGGGGGATAAGGACCCCTTCTTCCTGCCGGCCGGCGCCGAGGCCTTCCGTCGCGATCTGCCTGGAGCGGAAGTGTGTTTCCTGGACACTGGACACTTCGCGCTGGAGACCCACGCGCGCGAGATCGCCGACCACATGCTCGATTTCCTGGATCGGCGCCTGTCCTAGCGCTCCGCGAGCCGCTCGCGCAGGGCGCTGTTCTCCGCCTCTAACGCCGCCAGCCGATCGCGTAGCGGCTGGACCGCGCTGGCGATCTCAGCCTCCGTGAAGCGCGGCACGATGTGTTGGGGGCAGTTCCAGTCGAACGCGGCCAGTTTCAGGCGGAAGATGCGTTCGGGCTTGGCGCGATATCCGGGGTCGGACACGCGCGCCATCAGAGCTGGGTCGGCGTCGAGCGGGAGACGTTCGGCGTGGGCCAGGATCTTGAGTCGGGCGCGCCGAGGGTAGTCGACCAGGATCAGGGCCACGCGGTCATTGGCGTCCAGATTGCCGACGCTGATGTACTGGCGATTGCCCCGGAAGTCGGCGAACGCCAGCGTGGTCTCGTCGATGACCTTCAGGAAACCGGGCGGCCCGCCTCGGTACTGGACGTAGGGCCAACCCGTCTCCGAGACGCTGGCCATGTAGAAGCTGTCGCGTTCGGCGATGAAGGCCCCTTCGTGGGCGGTGAACGCCTCCATCGGGCGATCGACCTGTCCAGGCGCCCACAGATGGTCGACGCCCATCTCGGCCTGGGCCGCTTTGACGCTCGGCGAACTGGCGAGGTCGAGGAAGCTGTATCGGCTCACGAGAAGTCCTTCATCGCCTTACCGCGCGTGGCGGGCTTTATTCGACCAGCGCCGCGTCCAGGGTGATCTCGGCGTTGAGAAGCTTGGAGACCGGGCAGCCCGCCTTGGCGCCGGCGGCCACCTTCTCGAACGTCGCCTGGTCGGCGCCGGGAATTCTCGCCCTCAGAGTCAGGTGCGACGCGGTGATCGCGTAGCCGCCATCGACCTGCTCGAGCGTGACCTTGGCGGAGGTGTCCATCTGGTCCGCGCGCAGACCTGCTTCGCCAAGCGCCAGGGAGAGCGCCATGGTGAAGCAGGCCGCGTCGACCAGCTCCTCGGGATTTGAGCCCGGCTGGCCCTCGAAGCGGCTGGAGAAACCGTACGGATAGGCCTGCAAGGCCCCGCTCTCCGTCGAGATCGAGCCCTTGCCATCCTTGATGCCGCCGCTCCAGGCGGCCGATCCGGTCCTGGTGATCTTCATGGTGGTCTCCTTGGCGTCCGGGCCAGGCCGACGGTCGCATGATCGACGCGCGCTGGCTCCAGTGAAAGTTAGGGAATTGCCGGCGGGGTCGCGAGTCTAGGACGCGGTGTGTTGTCTGGCTCGTGCTTCGGGACCGCACGCCTCGGTCATGTGGCGCGCGTGAAGGCCCGTCGCCGCCTCTCCAGCGGGCGCCGCGGGGGTAACGAAGCGGGTGACGACGTCCGCGCCGCGGTCGAGCGTCTGATGGACCGGGCAGCGGTCCGCGATCTCGGCCAGCCTCGAGCGCTGAGCTTCGTCCAACGCGCCCGTGACGGTGACCTCGCGGGTGAAGGTGTCACGAGCCTCGAGGTTTCCGCGGGCATGGGACACGCGCACAGAAACCGTCTCAAGCGGCCAGGCCTTCCGACGCGCGTAGAGCCGCAGGGTCATGGTGGTGCAGGCCCCCAGGGCGGCGGCCAGGAGATCGTAAGGATCGGGGCCCGACCCCATGCCTCCGAACGCGACTGGCTCGTCGGCGATGAAATGCGCGCCGCCGGCCTGGATATCGACCTGAAAGAGACCCGCGCCGGTCTCGCGCACCAGGATGGCGTCCAGGTCAGGGTCGTTCGTCGTTGAGGCTTCTGGCATGGGGCGTCCCGCTTCGTGGGGAGGCGCTCCAACGGCTTCTCGCCGACACGGCGCCTCCTCGGCAGCCTAGGCCGCGCGTCACGGTCTTTGGCGTAAAGTGGCGTAAAGGACGGTAAGGCCTGGGGCGCACCGCGCTCGTCGGTCGCATCGGCCGACTTGTACTGTCCAGCTTTCGAGCGGCCGTCGATTTATAGAGCGGCGCATCGGGCGTGGCTTCTCGCGGATCGGGTGGTCAGATCGGCGAAAAGAAGCGCGGACCAACTCGAGGTCGGTCCGCGCGAGGCGACGCCCTCGCTTATCGAGGGCGTTAGGGGAGAGGGTTAGAACTTGCCGCGGAGCGTCAGCGAGACCGTGCGGCCCCAGTGATAGATCTCCATCGGCTGGTCCTTGGACTTGCCGTACACGTAGCGGATCTCGTCGGTCAGGTTCGAACCCTCCAGGGTCACCGCGTATTGCGGGGTGATCTGGTACGAGAGCGACCCGTCCAGCGAGCCGTAGGCGTCGATGTAGGACTGGGCCTGGGTGGTGCTGCCGATCGACGACAGGTAGCGCGAGCGCCAGAACCAGCCGAGACGGGCGCTGATCGGGCCCTTCTCATAGTAGCCGACCAGGTTGTAGGAGCGCTTGGACAGGCCCACGAGGTCGTCCTTGATCTGACGGTTGCCGGCGAAGTAGTTCGCCTTGCTGTCGACCAGCGTCACCGACGCCTGCACGCCGAAGCCGTCGAACGGCGCCGGCAGGAAGTTCAGCGACTGGTTGTAGGCCGCTTCGAAGCCCGTCACCTTGGCGTCGCCGCCATTGACGTTGCTGGACAGCAGCACATCGCCGCGGCCCGGCACCTGGATCGTGGTGTTCTGGGCGGTGATGTAGTTGTCCATCGTCTTGACGAAGACCGCGCCGGTCACGGCCGTCGTCGGGGCCGGGTACCACTCCAGCGACGCGTCGTACTGGTCGGCCAGGAACGGATCCAGATCCGGGTTGCCGCCCGAGGCCGTCGGCGAGTCGCGCGAGACGGTGATCCGCGGGGCGCTGTCGGTGACGTTCGGGCGGTTGACGACGCGCGAGGCCGCGAAACGGGCGATCAGGTCCTCACGCAGCTCGGCCTTGATATTCAGGCTGGGCAGCCAGTTCTTGTATTCCTTCAGATAGGCGACCGGCACCGGCGTCGAGCCGCTGATCAGCGTGCCGCTGGCCAGTTGCTTGGTCTCGGCGTAGCGGACGCCCGCGTTGCCGCTGACCGGCACGCCGCCCAGGTCGAACTTGAAGTCGCCGCGCGCGTAGGCGCTGTGGATCTTCTGATCGACGATGAAGGTGTTGCGCAGGTCCGCGTTCGACCACGGCTGGGCGGCGACGGCCGGCGTGAACATCTTGTTGTAGTAGGCGTCGCTGGTCGGAGAGACCCAGGCGCGCGGCGAGTTACCCGACAGATCCGACAGGAAGCCCGAGTAGGGCATGGTCTGATAGAAGCTCGAACCGAGCGTGGTCAGCGGCACGTTCAGGATGTCGTTCAGCACCCAGTCGCGGCGCAGGTAGGTGCGGTTCAGGTTGTGCTGCTCGACGCCGAACGCGAGCTTGGTGAGCCAGCCCGAGAACACCCGCGCGCCGTCCAGGCGGAAGGTCTCGTCGGTGTCGCGCGAGTCCTTCCAAGTGTAGTCGAAAGCCTGGCCGACATAGTTCGCCGGGTTGGTGTAGTCGACCGTGGTGGTCAGCTGCGGGATGGCCTTGTACCCACGCGAGAAGTCGTAGGTCAGCGGGGCGAAGAAGGCGATGCGGTCGCGCGTCGTGGCCTTGCCGTCGGGGTGATAGCTGCGGGCGCGCGAATAGCCGTACTCGGCGTTGAACGTCCAGGCGCCGGGCGTCCAGGCTTGCTTGATCCCGAAGATCGCGAGGTCGTGGCGGTTCAGGCTGGTCTCGCGCGAGGCCATCCAGCGCACGTTGTTGATCGTGCCGCCGACGACGGTGTCGCCGACCACCTTTTGCGAGCCGGCCACGAAGGTCGGGACGGCGAAGGTCGTGTCGTCCGGATAGATGTCGAGGCCGAACTCGTCGTAGTCGACGTCCAGGCGCGTCACCATGACATCGACGTCGGTCTGGAAGTCGCCGTTGGGCTTCCACTGGCCCGAGACGGCGCCCGAATAGAGCTTGCGGTGCTCGGTCTCGACCGTCGGACGGGTGCGGGTGGGCGTGTAGAGGCCCGAGCCCAGCACCGATTTGAACTTATCGAGGTTCCAGCCGACCATGTAGAGGCGGTCGTTGCGCACGTGGCGCTCGTCGTAGAGGCCCGAGGCCAGTACGCCCAACGTCTTGTCCGGATTGGTCCAGCTGACCAGGCCCGAGGCCGACGGGTCGGCCTTCTCGCGCACGTCATTGTAGGTCTCGCGCACCGAGAAGGCGGCCTTCTTGCCCAGGTCGAACGGTTTGAAGGTCTTGATGTTGATGTTGCCGCCCAGGGCGCCTTCGTCCATGTCCGCGGTCGGGGTCTTCACGACCTCGATCTGCGAGATCAGCTCGGCGGGCAGCACCTCGAAACGGAACTGACGTCCGCGGGCGCCGCCGTTCTCGATCAGATCGTTCACGGCGATCGAGCGGCCGTTCAGCTCGGTGTACTGGAACTGCGGGCCCAGACCCCGCACGCTCACATAGAGGCCAGAGCCGCGCTGGCGATCGATGGTCACGCCGGTGACCAGCTGCAGCGCCTCGGCGGCGTTGCGGGTTGGAAACTTGCCGATGTCCTCGGCGTTGATGGCGTCCAATCCGTAGTCGGCCGAGCGCTTCAGCGCGGCGGCGGCCTGCAGGCTCCGACCGTACGAGGTGATGACGATCGCATCCACGGCGTCCGCCGGTTCGGCGGCCGGCGCGGCGGCCGCGTCGGCGGCCTGCGCTTGGCTCCCGGCCAGCGCGGCGAAGGCGAGGATGGCGACGGCGCCCGCGCAACGCGCGGACGGGAACTTCGAGCTGGACATGTATCCCCCGATCTCTGGTTGGCCCGCAGGGAGGCGGGTCAGCACGGAAGAACGAAGGCGATCGCCCTGGCCCTCAGTCCGAGATCGGTGAAATATTTGCGACGATCCTGTTGAAAACTCGGGATTTTATCCGTGCCGGGAGGATCGCGAAATCGGCGAGACGACGAGGCCTCCTTCCCGCGTGACCAACGTCCGCACCGGCAGCAGGGCCTCCAGCGCCGCGCCGACGTCATCCATCCGGCGGACATCCAGCGAGCCCGACAGCCGTAGACGCGCCAGCGCAGGATCCGTCAGCCGGACCTGCCGACCCGAGGCCCGCGACAATCGCTCGGCCGCCTGACCAAGGTTGGCGTCGGCGAGCACCACCCGGCCATCGGTCCATGCCGCGTCGCCTTTCACGTCACCGGGCCCGACATCGCCGCCGACCCCGGCCGCCCCGACATAGCGCTGGCCGGGAAGAAGCAGCACGCTGGCCGCTCCCGGCTGGCTGACGCGCAGCGAACCCTCGACCAGGGAAACCGTTAACCGCCCCCCGCCGGCCACGTTGAAGCGCGTGCCGAGCACCACCAGGGTCCGCCCCGCGGCCGCGACCGCGAAGGGACGAGACTTGTCGTGAGCCACCTCGAAGAACGCGTCGCCGGCCTCCAGCGATACGTCCCGGGCATGGGACCGGAAGCGGGTGGTCAGACGGCCGCCGGGGCTGAGCACCACGAGGCTGCCGTCGGCGAGCGTCAGACGGGCCGAGGCGTGTGGCGGCGCGTCGTAGCTCTGAACGCGTGGTCCAACATTGATCGCCACGCCCACGACGAGGCCGGCGGCCAACAGGCCTAGGCCCGCCACCACCGCGCGCCGGCCTGGCCGGGCGGATCGGTCCAGACGCGCTTGGCGGCGCGCCTCCTGGCGCATGGCGCGCACCGGGGGCGCGTCGGCCGCGAGCGCCATGGAGAGCCAAACCTCCCGGGTGCGGGCGATCTCCTCGCGCGCCTCGGCGGACGAGGCCGACCAAGCGTCCAGCGCGGCCCGTTCCGCGACGGTCAGGGGGCGGGTCAGGCTGGCGGCCATCAGGCGGCGGGCTTCGGAATGCTCAGGCGTCATGCGCGGTCTCGATGGCGTCGCGCAGGCGCGCCAGGGCGTTCATCATGTGCTTCTCGACGGCGCTCAGCGACAGGTTCAGGCGCGCCGCCGCCTCGGCTTGGGTCAGGTTTTCGAAACGGCACAGCACGAAGACGGCGCGCGCGTTGGGATGCAGTTGGTCCAGGGCCGCGACCAGCTTGGCCAGCCGCTGGCGGCCCGCCAGGGCGGCCTCGGCGGTCGGTTCATCCGCGGGCAGGCCTGGGTCGACCTCGACATGGCGATCGCGCCGACGGGAACGCTGATGGCGCTCGTGATCGACCAGGGTGTTGGCGGCGACCGTGAACACCAGCCCGTCCGGATTACCCCAGTGCAGACGCGAGAACCGCTGCGACAGCCGCATGAAGACCTCCTGAGTCAGATCCTCGGCGTCCTCGACCCCGACGGACCGGCGCTGGAAGAAGCGCTGCAGCGGGCGACGATAACGCGACACCAGCGCCTCGAACCGCGGGGCCTCCAGGGGCGGATTGGCCGGGGCGGATTCGCTAGGTCCATCGGGCGGATCGACGCTGGCGCTCGCGCCGGGGAAGGTCAGAACGCCCATCTCATCCTCGCGGACAGGTACCGGCCCCAATGGTGGATTTCCATCGGCTGGTCCCGGCTCTCGCCGTAAACGTAGCGGCGGGCGTCGGCCAGGTTGACGCCCTCCAGGGAAAGGGTGGCGGTTCGGCTCAACCGCCAGGAGGCCGCGCCGTCCAGAGAGCCGAACGCCGCCGTGGTCGATGGCGCCGTGATCGAGCTTCCGATCGACGTCAGGTACGCGCCCCGCCAGTTGTAGCCGAGCCGCGCCGAGCCGCGCCCCTTCTCGTAGAAGATGACGGCGCTCCAGCTGGAGCGCGAGAGACCGAGCAGGGCGTTGCGGATCACGCGGTCGCCGGCGAAGTAGTTGGCGCGGCTCCGCACCAGCGTGGCCGCGCCCTGAACGCCCAGGCCATCGAACGGCGCCGGCAGCGCGCGGAAGACACGGCTGAAGGTCGCTTCCAGGCCTTGCAGGCGAGCGTCTCCGCCATTCACGTTGGTCGAGAGCAGGATTTGACCGCGCCCTGGCGCCTCGATGAAGGTGTTCTTGGCGGTGATGTAGTTATCCAGCTTCCGGTCGAACGCGGCCAGGCTGACCGCGCCGCCGCCAGGGAAGTACCATTCCAGCGAGAGGTCCGCCTGGGTGGCCAGGAACGGCGCCAGCTCGGGGTTGCCGCCACTGGCGGTCGGCGTGTCGCGCGCCAGGGTGATGCGGGGCGCGCTGTCGATGACGTTGGGCCGGCTGATCACGCGCGAGGCCGCCAAGCGCAGCAGGAGGTTGGCGCCAAGGTCGATCCTCAGGTTCGCGCTCGGCAGCCAGTTTCCATAGTCCTTGCGCCATTGGGCGGGCAGGGGATGGTCGCCGCTCGCGATCACGCCGACCGAGGTCTGGCGGGTGCGCGCGTAGCGAACGCCAATGTCTCCGCTGATCGGCCTGTCCGATACGGCGGTGGCGAATTCATAGCGCGCGTAGGCCGAACGGATCGCTTCGCGCACCACGAAGGAATTGCGTCGATCCGCGAGCGACGGCGGTTGGTCCGCGATCGCCGGCGTGTAGAGCAGGTCGTAAAAGAACCGGGTGTCCGGAGCCACCCATCGGCGCGGCAGGTCCGCGGGAGTTCCGCTCAGGAAATCGTCGAAGGGCGTCAGGCCGTAGGCCCTACCGCCCAGGCTCGTCAGCGGGACGCCGACCAAGGTGTCCAGGTTCCAGTCGCGTCGGCGGTAGTCGCGCTTGCGGATATGCGCCTCGGCTCCGAACGAAATCCCGCCGGCGCCCAGCTCTCGCCGCGCGTCGAGCCGATAAAGCTGATCGGTGTCGCGAGAATCCTTCCAGGTGTAGTCGAACGTCTGGCCGACGAAGCTGGCCGGATCGGCGTAGTCGCGCGTGGTGCGCAGCGTCGGACCGCCGCTCAGTCCGTTTCGAAAGTCGTATTCCAGCGGCGCGTAGAAGGCGACGCGGGCGCGGATCGTGCCATGTCCGTCCGGGTGATAGCTGCGGGCGCGCGAAAAGGCGTAGTCGGCGTCGATCGTCCAGGCGTCGCCTGTCCATTGCTCGTGCGCGCCCAGAGCCAGCAGGTCATGCCGGTTCAGGCTGGTTTCCCGCGAGGCCATCCAGCGGGCGTCCTCGATGACTCCGGCCTGCGCGGTATCGCCCTTGATCGCCTGGCTGCCGGCCACGAAGCGCGGGTTCGAGATCGAGGTGTCGTCCGTGTGGATGTCCAGCCCATACTCCTGGTAGTGGGCGTCCAGCCGCGTGGCCAGAAGGTCGACATCTAGCCGCCAGTGGGGAGACGGCCGCCACTGCAGGGTGAAGTCGGCCGACGCCATGCGCCGATCCTCGAGTTCGATCGTCGGTCGCGTGCGGGTCGGCGTGTAGAGGCCAGGGCCCAGCACGGCGGCGAAGCGGTTCAGGTTCCAGCCGGTCTGGTAGAGGCGGTCGTTGCGGATTCTCCGGCGCTCGACGACTCCGCCCGCCAGAACGCCTAGACGCCCGCTGTCGTCCACCCAGCTCCACACGCCGGACAGGGATGGATCGGTCTTGCCGGCTTGGCCCTCCGAGGCGCGCGCCGAGACCACCGTCCGACGACCGCGGTCCAACGGCTTGAAGGTCCGCACGTCGATATTGCCCCCCAAGGCGCCTTCGTCCATGTCGGCGGTCGTCGTCTTGGCGACCTCGATCTGATCGACCACATCGGCGGGCAGGACCTCGAACCGGAAC
>ERZ1034427.27-NODE-27-length-33244-cov-2.858658_pt1 | contig 33244 bp, 27 predicted proteins | sample MGYA00520607_ERZ1034427 | MGnify/ENA primary metagenome ERZ1034427 (study PRJEB33736, sample SAMEA104288489) | Azolla caroliniana | place: Brazil | collected 1987 | study: EMG produced TPA metagenomics assembly of the PRJEB19522 data set (Is there foul play in the... | reverse complement strand
CGCTCGATGAGCTGAAGACCGCCTTCGAGACGATGCGTCAGCGTCGGATGCAACAGGGCGACGGCCCGCCCCCGGGCCCGCCGCCGGAAGGCCCACCGCCTCAGAACTGATCAGGTCTCCGCCCGATCCGACGCCGTCCAGCCTGACCGCTGGGCGGCGTTTTCGTTGGGACCTTTGTCGTGACGGCCTCGACGCGGCTTCATGACCCTGGGCCCTCGGCGCGCCGCCCCTCCGGGAAAAACGATTCCCTGCCCAAAATGAGGTCGTTCCACCGCCCAGCCGGCTCTATCCAAGGTAGCGTTACCAACTAGGACCCACGCGGCAAAGCCCAGCCCCGGACGGTTTCGAGGACGGGAAGTTCATGGTTTCCAACGTGTTCGCCGTCTCGCGCGGCGCTTTGTCGCGAGGCCGCGGCGATGACTCGGCGAAAGCGCCGACGCATAACGGCCACGACCCCTGTGTCGTGACACCTAAATGGCCATGACGATGGCGCGAGGACATTCGAGCATCCGCGACAATCCCCTCACCTTGGCCCTCGTCGGGCATGCGTCGCGCAACAGCGTCGCGACCATGGGCGTGCAGGCGGCGGCGGCCATCGGGGTCACGCTGGCCGCCCTCCCCTCGGAGCGCCCGGTCTACTGGGCGTGGCTGACGGCGACCCTGGCCGTCCTGGCCGCCCGCGTCGTCGTGGACCGCCTGCTGGCCTCCGCGCTGAAGGGCGGGGCGCTCGCCAAGCGACTGGACGCGATCGTCGTCGCCTTTTCCGCCGGCCTGCTGATCAGCGCCGCGTTGTGGGCGCTCCTGGCCTGGCTGCGTTTTCCGATCGACAGCCAGCGCACGCGCTTCGTGATCATCGTCGTGTTGTCGGCCCTGGCGGGCGGCGCCACCGGCGTCTTGTCGCCCCTGAAGCTGACGGGGCGGATCTACATCTCCCTGATCCTGCTCCCGGCTTCCGCGGCCCTGCTGCTAGGCCCGGACCGGGCGCTGGGCGTGTTGGGCGTCGCGTTCTGGCTGGTCATGCTGACGGGCCATCGCAACAATCACGCCCTGCTGGTCGACTCCATCCAACTGCGTGACCAGAACCGCGATCTGGTCGAGGCCTTGGCGCGCCGCAGTCACGACCTGAACAGCGTCAATCAGGATCTGGAGGCGCGGGTGGAGCTGCGCACCCGCCAGCTTCAGGAAGCCACCAAACGCGCCCAAGGGGCCAACGAGGCCAAGTCGCGCTTCCTCGCCACCGTCAGCCACGAGATGCGCACGCCGCTGAACGCCATTCTGGGCGTCGGCCAGATTCTGGCGCGTTCGTCCTTGAACAAGAAACAGCGCGAGCAGGTCCTCGAGATGAAGGGCGCGGCCAGGCGCCTGCGCATGATGATCGACGACGTGCTGGATCTCTGCCAGCTGGACGATGGCGACCTGCGGCTGAAGCCTCGGCCGTTTCACCTCGCCGCCCTCGCCCAGTCCCTGGACAATCTGCATCGCCCCACCGCCGACGCGCGGGGCCTGCGGCTTACCATGCAGCTGGAGGCGGGCCAGGCGGAAACCCGGCTCGGCGACGTCGATCGCCTGCGTCAGGTGATCAGCGTCCTGATCGACAACGCCCTGAAGTTCACCCAGGAAGGCGGCGTCGATTGCCGGATCAGCGGCGCGGGCGACGACCTGCGGATAGAGGTCAGCGACACGGGCGACGGCGTCGCGCCGGAGAAGATGGCGGTCATCTTCGAGCGCTTCAGCCAAATCGACGACTCCACCAAGCGCGCGGCCGGCGGCATCGGCCTGGGCCTGGCGCTTTGCCAAGGCCTGGTCGCCAAGATGGGCGGCGAGATGTCGGCGACGTCCCAGCCGGGTCAAGGCTCGACCTTCACCCTCCGCATCCCTTGCCCGGCGGTCGATCAACAGGCCCCGCGACACGCTTCGCCGCCGCGCGCCGACGGCGATGAAGAGCCCCCGACCCTGCTCGTTGTCGACGACAACGCCTTGAACCGCGAGATCATCGCCGCCCTGGTCGAGCCATTCGGCATCGCCTGCGGCTTCGCCGCCGACGGCCGCGAGGCGGTCGAGGCCTGGCGTCGCCAGCCCTGGGACGCGATCTTCATGGACGTCCATATGCCGGTGATGGACGGCGTCGAGGCCACCCGCGCCATTCGGCGGGAGGAGGACCGTCTGGGCCGCCGCCGCGTGCCGATCGTGGCCGTCACGGCCAGCGTTCTCCAGCAGGAGACCGCCAGCTACCACGCCGCGGGCATGGACGACGTGCTGCCCAAGCCGATCGAGGTCACGGCCCTGGCCGAGATGCTGGCTCGCTGCGTGGGCGGCGGCGAAGGCGCGGAGACCGACGCCTGAGGCGATCGTCTCCGAAATCAAATCACGCCGACGCTTGAGCCCCGCCCCGAGCCGGGCTAAACGGTTCGTCCCTTTGGCGGGCGTAGTTCAGAGGTAGAACGTCAGCTTCCCAAGCTGAATGTCGGGGGTTCGATTCCCCCCGCCCGCTCCAAAGCTTTTCAATGACTTAGCGGATTTTTTGGTGCTTCTGCGGCATCCATTTCCCCGCCGTTGTCCCGTCGTTGTCCCGAAGAACACTCTCGAACTTTCGCCCCTCAGCGACTCAGCGGTCCATCGCGCCGTAGGTCCACCTTGGCGTCCTTTTAGGAAGCGGGCATTCAGTGACCGACTGCGCGGGCTGCGCGACCTGCTCGGTCAGCGTAACGCCAGAAGCAAAGCAGCGAGAGGCAACATGGCAGACCAGACCGATGATCCAATTGCCCAAGCTGGCAAGGGCCACCGGGTCCGTAGCTTCTTCGAGATTGAGGCCAGGACGCTGCAGGAACGATATCGAGTAATCGAGACATTGCTCCCAAACGCTAAGACTAAGGGCGCAGCGCACCGTGGTGAGGAGGGGCGCTTCATCGAGTCACTGCTACGCACATTCTTGAATAAGCACTTGCCCGGCAATCTTCAGGCGGTTTCCGGTTTCATCCTCTGCCCCGCAACGAAGACCGGCATCTCCAACACCGAGCGCGTGCTCGCCCATGAAGATCGGCACTCCACCCAGTTAGACATCATTATCTACGACTTCGATGCCTACCCGGTTTACGAGCGATATGAGGAGTTCTGCATTGTTCCGCCCGAAGGGGTAGTGGGCATTATATCAGTGAAGAAGACTCTCTATCTCCGGGATCTAAGCAAGGAACTGATCGCCCTCAGAAACGCCGCTTGTCTATGTGCAGAGCGTGATCGCCGTTCTCCATGCACAGCGCTATTCGCCTTCTCGGCTGATCAGGAAGATCCCGAGGCCCTCAATCGGGAAATCTTGGCCGGCCTGCAGGCGGCGTACGAAGATCAAGACTTCGACACCTTGGTCAACGAAGTTTCCGTGATGGAGCAAACCTGCGCCTTTAAAGTGCGGAGCAAGGACTCTCCGCCTAATAAAGCGCGGTACGTCGCAGTCGATTGCAGAGCGGAGCTGCATATTCCGCTTCAGCGGCTTCTTCAGACAATCATGTCGGTCTATTACGATCCCACACGCCGAACAGGGCATGAGAGACCCGGCTTCGTATCGTTTCGAAAGCACACTTTCAAAAACGCAGCCGAGCTTGGCCTACTGCCTTATACGCGGTTGTCGCCTGCCTGAACCACGCATAGATGCCGACAATCTAGCCCGCATCGCGCCACCCTTCGCCGACGTCAGCCAACGATAGCACCCGGCCAGCGTTCCTTGAGGCGATCAACGGTGGAGCGCCACTTTGGGGTAGTCGGTTTGCAGACGGTGTTCTGATTGCCAAAGAGGCCAATCTCATTGACCGCTTTCTCCAGCGGCACCGTGTACAGCCATCGCACCGGGACAAAGTGTTCCATCCGCTCCGGGTCGTTCCCGAATTCACGATGATAGGTCGCCTCGGTCAGGACCTCGGACGCGGGGCGATCCCCCTGCTCTGTCGTCAGCCTAAACTCATCGGCGGGCTGCGAGCGCCCGGTTACTTCAGCAACACCGACGAAGCCGTAGCCCGGAGCCTTCACCCAAACGCGATCACCGATGTTGAGAAGGTTTAGCGTGTTGCTGTACCAGGCCCCACCGCCGGCGCTGATGAAGCCGTAGCGGCGAGCCTCGTTCCACGAGCGGCTGACGCCATGACCAAAGGATGCGTAGAACTCACCGTTCCAGGGCTCTCGCTCACGTGCGCCGCGCCCCGTCGGGGTGACGGCCGCGCTAACCTGGGTGTGAACGGGATCGAGTAACCAGGACCGGCTGAGCAGCTGCTGGTCGCCGATCGTAAAGATCTGGAAGCACAGCACATTGATGGGAATGTCGCGCTTGTTCAGATAGGCGACGATCCGCTCGCTGCTGTCGTCCAGCGACGTCGCGACGATGACGATCTGATGGCTTTCATTCAGAGAGTCTTCATCCAGCGCCTGGCCAAAGCGGGCGAGGAAATCAGCCGCGAGATCGTGTCCCGGCGCAAAGCGACCGTAGATGGCGGCGATGTCTTGCGCCTCCAATCCCTCCACCCAGACCGCATAGTCGATGGCCTGGGCCACGACTTCGCGAGGCGTGCGCTCGCGTTTCAGCTCAATCAGCACCAGCGCGCCGTCGGGCGCCACCGCTAACAGATCTATGACCCCACCCGAGCCGGTGCGTTCCTGACGGCCGATCAGCATCCACTCGTCGGACAAGATACGAGGCGCGGCGACGATCATATCCTCCAGCACCCGTTCGCTGGGGAGGCGACCTTCCGCAAGCGGCTGTGGCTGTGCGCTGACGGTCCAAATGGCGTTACGAATGGGCATCACGAGGCCTCGTTCAATTCGCTATCGGGTGCGAAACTAGCCAGCCAGCCCGCCCAGTGGCGCAGGAAGGCGAGGAAGTCTTTGTCGCTGACCACCACGAGCCGATAGGTCTCCGCCCTCTCGCGCTCTTCCTTGGTCTCTTCGTATCGGGAGAGGAAGGCGAGGTAGCGCACTGGCGCCCCCGCTCTCTCGTATCCCGCCTCGTCCAGATAGACGACGTTGCCGTGCGCCAAGGCGTTACGCAGGACGCGCAGGACATCGTCAGCCGTTCGGCGTTCGATGTCGTTGGCCTCCGGCGAAAACGAACGACGGCCATTCGCGTCCGTCCATTCCGCAACTTGGTTGGGATCGTTCACGATGCGCGAAAATTTCCATTCGCCCAGGCCATGCTCTTTCCAGAAGGAAGCTTCAGACCACCTCTGTTTCTTGAGCTTACGGATCGCCGCCGCCAGACGAGTTCCTCTGTCCTGCTCGAACGGGTGACTTTCCTTCAAGCGCTCAAAGGGAATGACGAGGACCGAGGCCGCCGCAAGCAGGCTGAAGGACGCCAGGAGATCCTGGTTGCGTGCTTCGGGTTCCATGGCGCCCAACAGGGCGAGGCACCGCTGCGGATACTCGACGTTGAAGCGATGCGGGATCATGGGAACCGGCTAGGCTGGAGGGATGGCTATGGGGCGGCGCTAAACGGGGTGCTGGCCGTTGGAGGCCTGCCGCCGCAGACGTTACACGCGACTTCGCCGGGGCCGTTGAACACCCCGCGTACCGGACCACCGCGCAGCTGGAGCGCGGCTCACTCCGCCGCCTCCATTTCGCGGGCGTCCGCCGGCGCGAGAGCTTCAGCCAGCAAGGCGTCAAGCAGGAGGCGGCGGGTGGCGGCGGTGGCGGTGAGGCTCGTCTCTAACTGGTCGCACAGCGCCATGAGTTCATCGACCTTGGCGACGATGCGGTGTTGTTCGGCGAGCGGCGGGAGGGGAAACACCATTTTCCCCAGATCTGTAATCGAGATGTGCTTGATCGCAACGCCTGCCGTCTTCTCAAGCAGAACCTCCTGTGTCTGGGGCGAGTCCAGAACAAGCTTCAGGTAGCGCCGATCAAAGTGGCAAGATCGTAGCCACATCACTGCAACGCTCTGATTGATACAGAAGGGCAGATGATTTTGCTCGACGATTGCAGTTCTGCCGATGGAACCATCCTTCGTAATCAAAATATCACCGGGTTGCGGCTTTCGGTAAGTTCGTTGAACGATTGCAGAGGCGTCAAGCTGGCAGTTTCAAAGATGATACGCCCCTCGTTGACGTTCTTTCCCGTAACGATGGGAATGCCTTCCTTCACATGCTCCATTGGACGCGTGAAGCCGTAGGTTATCCAGTCCGTGATTTGATCCCAACGAGCCCAGACCCAGCCCTTTGGTGACGCGCACCATTTGTCTGCGTCCTCGATTGGCGCGACCTTCTTGGGCTTCTTGATGCTCTGCTTAGCCTTCAATTCTTCGACCGCCCGAAGCCCATCAACAGCCGGTTCTTCATTCGTATCCTGAGCTACGAGCTTTCCGCGCACAGCGAGATTGAGGATGGCCTGGCGCAGGCGCTTGATCTGGTCGGGGCGCGTGGTGAGGGTGGGTAGCGCTTCGAGGGCGAAGCGGCCGTCGTCTTTGAAGGCATCGGGATCGGGCGTGTCGAGGCGGGCAAGGCTCGCCGCCGCCAGCCGGTCGCGCGTAGCCTCCCGCGCCTCCCGCGCCGCCTCCAGCCGGTCGCACAGGTCCATCAACTCATCAATCTTGGCGACGATGCGGTGCTGCTCGGCCAGCGGTGGAAGGGGAACAACGAACTGCGTAATATCGGTCAGGCGAAAGCTGTTCTTGATGCCTCTTTGCGGTTCATTGAACTGTGCCTGTGCGAATGGCGAGCGAAACAACTCAGGCAGAAATCGGCCCTGCATTTCAGGCATAGGGCGTACCATTGCCGTATGCTGATTAATGTAGGCTTCGCCGAACCCCTCAGGGATCAGGCCGAGCATCCCCACCTCGCCGGTGATGGAAATAAGAATATCGCCTGCTGCCAGCCTTGTTCGCGTCCCTTCGCCGTCCTCGGGCGCTTTAACTCGTTGGATATGGTCGAGACGAAGGCGATAGTGATCTTTTGAAAGATTGCCCATACGAACAAAGATCGCACCTTCACTTGCGTAGTGCTTTGCCCAATCTCTTGATCCGCTCGTGACCATCTGTGCCAAACGGCCTAAACGTACCCACTGCCACCCGGGCGGTAGTGCGATGATTGCGTCAGCGCCGCTTACAGGTGGAAGTGGCCTATCCCACCTAATTTCTCCAGCCCTCAACAGCCGCGCCTTCTCCTTCTCGATGCGTTTCAGTAGCTCTGAAGCGGGCTCATCGTTGGGGCTCTGCGGCACGAGCTTGCCACGAACAGCAAGATCCAGAACGAACCGCCGCAGGCGGGCGATCGCATCCGGCGCGTCAGAAATCCGTTCGTACTGCTGCAACAAGCGCTCAGCGTTCATCGGGCGAGCGCCTCAGCCAGGATCGCCTTCAGCTGGTCGCGCAAGGCCGCGACATCCCTCTCGGCGGCGTCCAGGTCGGCCAGAAGCGCCTCCGGGTCGCCGTGATCGTCCGCCACCGCGTGCGGGTTCTTGAAGTCGAGGTTGTAGCCGCGCGCCTTGACGTCATCGATCGTCACCCGCCAGGCCTGGGGACCTTCTTCGCGACCCTCGCGGTCCTGGCCGCCCCACCAGTCGATACAGGGCTGCAGATGCTCCAGGCGGATCGGCTTGGTCATCGAATAGGCCTTCTGGCTTTCCGGCACGCGGTGCTCGAAGAACCAGGTCTCCTTGGTCGGCGCGCCCTTCTCGAAGAACAACAGATTGGTGCCGATCGAGGCGTAGGGCTTGAACACCGAGTTGGGCAGCCGGACGATGGTGTGCAGGTTGCACTCCTCCATCAGGTGTTCCTTCAGCCGGGTCTTGATACCCTCGCCGAACAGAGTGCCATCGGGCAGCACCACGGCGGCGCGGCCGTCCTTGCTCAAAAGTCGCACGATCAGGGCGAGGAACAGATCCGCTGTCTCCTTGGTGCGGAAGGTGGGGAAGTTGTTCTCGATGCCGTCCTCTTCCTTGCCGCCGAACGGCGGGTTGGTCAGCACGATATCGACGCGCTCGTCCTTGCCCCAGGAGATCAGCGGGCGGGCCAGTGTGTTGTCGTGGCGCAGGAAGCTGGGGTCTTCGACGCCATGCAACAGCATGTTGGTGGTGGCCAGCATGTGCGGCAGGGGCTTCTTCTCCACCGCCCGCAGCCCAGCCTGCAGCGCCTGTTCGTCCTCTGGCCGCTTCACATAGCGCTCGCGCATGTGGCGGATCGAGCAGGTCAGGAAGCCGCCTGTGCCGCAGGCCGGGTCGAACAGGATCTCGCCGGGGCGCGGGTCGATGCGATCGACCATGAAGGCGGTGACGGCGCGCGGGGTATAGTACTCGCCCGCGTTGCCGGCGTTCTGCAGGTCGTTGAGAAGCTGCTCATAGACGTCGCCGAAATGCTGGCGCTCAGCCAGATCGTTGAAGTCGACCTCGTTGATCTTGTTGATGATCTGGCGCAGCAACTGCCCAGACTTCATATAGTTGTAGGCGTCCTCGAAGACGGCCCGAACGACCCGCGCGCGATCTCCGGGCTTGCCGCTGAGCGGCAGGGTCTTGAGCTTGGGAAATAGCGTGTCGTTGATGAAATCGATCAGCGCCTCGCCGGTCATACCCTCCGGGTCCGCGGCCCACGCTGACCAGCGGAGGTGATCAGGGATTGGGGACCTGTAGTCGCTGCGGAGCACCCCAAGCTCTTCGTCCTGGTCGTCGATGATCTTGAGGAAGAACATCCAGCAAAGCTGACCCACGCGCTGGGCGTCGCCGTCGACGCCGACGTCCTTGCGCATGATGTCCTGGATGGATTTGACGAGGGTACGGACGGACACGATTAGAGGCCTCGAAACTTTGCGTAGATCGCCATTTCGACGTCGAAAAGACGCCAGGCTCGGTTGGACGGGTCGGGATTAGGCTGGGTTGGCGCGTTCAGCAAATCCGCAATTCGCGCACATTCCGCTCGGAAGGCGTCATAACCAGCGACGTTGCGCGCAAAGCCCAAACCTTCGCTGATGACGCTATCCAACACCACAGCGTGATCGGGCCTCAGAAACCGCAGGACCTTAGAGGCAAACGAGAACCCCAGCCCCCTTAACTCCGCAATGCAATTCACGCCTTCGCCAAAGCGTCCTTGGTCTGACCGCTCAATCGCTTCGCTGAGGCGAGCGGAAATTTCGCTTGCTGAGTTCCTGACGCGCACGCGCCCTGCAATACCCGCGTAGTTGCCCCAAGCGCATACGCTTTCGATCAAAGCCATCGCCAGGGGGCGGGCCAATCCTGCTTCTAGGGCTCTGAGCGCTTCGAGCTCGATTTGCTCGGTCTTCGGAAAACTCTCCCGGTGGGCGACGACAAGCTGGCGCATCTGGTCCGCCGTCGCTTCGAAGCGGACAATCTGAATTCCTGACATTGTCAGGCACCGTTGGAATAGAGCGCGGCTTGGAGTTCATGCACTGCGCTCTCGAACTTCTCACGCGATCCAAACTGCCGAACCAATTGCAGCGGCGTCCCCATCTGGTCGAATGGCGAGATTCGCAGCACCTGGGGATCGTCGAGATTCAGCAGCCCCTCGTCCTCATACTTAGCCAGCAGGGCCTCTAGAACCGCGCGGGCCTGGTCACCATAGCGGGTGAAGACGTCGCGTTTGCGGACGTTGGCGGCGCGCTCCTGGCGGGTCAGTGGCGGGCGATCGAAAGCGACGTGGCAGATCAGATCAAAGAGATCGAGATCCTTGCCGACGTCGTCGCTCAGCACGTCTAGGGACAGGCCCTCTTCGGCCAGTTCGTCGATGATGGCCTGCTTGCGATCGGTCGCGTTCCAGCGCCGCAGGAAGGCCTCCAGAGACGCGTAGTGCTTGCGCAGCGTGTTGCGGGTGTAGTCCCGCAGGCTTTCGGTGACCAGCTTGCCGCTGGCGTCGAGGTATTCGATGCGCTCGGAGATCACCCTAGCGGCGACGCCGTCGACATAGACCTTCTTCTGCTTCTCCGCGAAGCCGTCGGTGAGCGTGATGTCAGGCCTGTCTATGACGACCTCATCAGGACCCGGCTCGGGTGGAATGCCGTCTTCGCCCTCGTCGATCGGCGGGACATCGTCTGGAGGCGTGATCGGATCGAAGTCGCCAGGCTTATAGATCTGCACTGGCTCGCCATCGAACTCGGGGTCGGCGAAATGGTTGGTCGCGCCCCGGAAGTCCATCAGGGTGAAATAGTACTTCTTGGTGTCCTCGTGGACCCGCGTACCCCGGCCCACGATCTGCTTGAACTCGGTCATTGAGCCGACCGGACGGTCCAGAACGATTAGCCGGCAGGTCTGAGCGTCCACCCCCGTGGAGAGCAGCCGCGAGGTGGTGACGAGCACCGGATAGCGCGACTCCGGATCGATAAAGTTGCCGAGCTGGGCCTGGCCATCCTGATCGCTGCCGGTGATGCGCATCACGTACTTGGCGTTCTGGTCGACGAGATCCTTGTTCTCGTTGATCAGGGCCTGGCGCATTCGGGCGGCGTGTTCCTCGTCGACGCAGAAGACAATCGTCTTCTGAAAGCGGTCGCCGCTCGCCTTCAGGAACTCCGTGACCCGTGACGCGACTAGCTTGGTGCGCTGATCCAGCACCAGGGTGCGGTCGAAGTCCTTGGCGTTGTAGATCCGGTCTTCGACTTCCTCGCCGTCGCGATCGACGGTTCCCTTCTCTGGCCGGTAACCCTCGACGTCGAGATCGATGTGGCACTTGATGACCTTGTACGGGGCCAGGAAGCCGTCGCGGATGCCTTGCTTCAGAGAGTACGAATAGACCGGCTCGCCGAAATAGTCGGTGTTGGAGGCGTACTCGGTCTCCTTGGGGGTAGCGGTCAGGCCGATCTGCGTCGCCGACGAGAAATGGTTCAGGATCTCGCGCCAGGCTGAGTCCTCCGCCGCGCTGCCGCGATGGCATTCGTCGATGACGATCAGGTCGAAGAAGTCCGGGGAGAACTCCTTGTAGAGCTTCTGAGCTTCTTCCGGCCCGGTGATCGCCTGGTAGAGGCCAAGATAGATCTCGTAGGAGGTGTCGATCCGCCGCTTGGCGCCAATGGCGGTCACGAGATCCACCGTCGTGCCGTCGTTGCGCTCGATGGTCTTCGACTTCGAGGAGAGCTTGGCCATCGCCGAACCGAACGGCCGGAAGTCATTGACCATCGTCTGGTCGATCAGGACGTTCCGGTCGGCCAGGAACAGGATCCGCTTCTTCCGCTTGGCCTTCCACAGACGCCAGATGATCTGGAACGCGGTGTAGGTTTTGCCGGTGCCCGTCGCCATGACCAGAAGCACCCGGTCACGTCCGTTGGCGATGGCCTCGATCGCCGCGTTGACGGCGTTGAGCTGGTAGTAGCGAGGGGCCTTGCCGCTGCCATCGTCGAAGTAGTCCTGGAGGACCACCTTTTCGGCGTCGTCCGAGAAGCCCTTCCAGGCTGCATAGCGAGACCACAGGTCGGTCGGAGATGGGAATGTGCCCAGCGGAAGGTTCGTCTCCTTCTGGGCGCTGGCTCCCGTGCGATCGTGGAAGACGAAGCCGCTGCCGTTGGAGGAGAAGACGTATGGGATGTCCAGCGTCTCGGCGTAGTCCAGGGCTTGCTGAATGCCGTCGCCAACGCTGTGCGCACCGTCCTTGGCCTCGATGATGGCCAGGGGAATGTTGGGCTTATAGTAGAGAACATAGTCGGCGCGCTTGGATTTGCCCCGCGTGACTAGCTTGCCGCGCACGATGATGCGGCCCTTGGTGAAGCTGACTTCCTCGCGAATCTGCGCCGTCAGGTCCCAGCCCGCCGCGACCAAAGCGGGAGTAATGAACTTGGTGCAGATGTCGCGTTCGCTGAAGCTCGAACTGCTCATCGCAGCGTGACGCATCGCGCCGAGCGTTTAGGAACGCTATTCACAATGCCCAATGGTAGCCCCTCCACCTTCGGCGCCACCTGAGCAAGAAACATCGTAAATCACAAGGTGTCAGGGACGCTTAGAAGCCAGAGCGGCGTCAGTTTGAGTAGCCTCCGCCATCCTGGTGCAAGGCCGCCTTTCTCAGGTGGTGTCGGGTGACGACAACCCAGCCCAGTTCGCAGCAGGAACACTGGCGCTAGCGCTCAAGCCCTCTCCCCCTCGTTCGTTGCTCTTCCAGCTTTGGCCGTGACAACCCCTCACGTCCGTTACCCCAGCCGATCTGACCGACGGCGCGACGCAACTTCGCTACAGGCGACTGCACTATCTCCTTCGCTGTCGCCAGGAACCTTCCACGCTCGGCTTCCAAGAACGACCGCCCACGCTCGATATAGGCCGACAAACTGCGCATCTCTTTCAGCAGGGCGTTGAACCGTCCGCGCTCCGTAACAGACTGGATACTAGCGCCAGCCCCTCCCCTCGCCCGCGCCCGCCGCTCTATTGCGCTCACGATCGGCCCCAGCTTGATCGTCGGCTCGATCGCCTTACCCTGTCGCTCAAAGCTGCGGTGATCGACGCGCTCATGGACGTTGGCCCGCGCCAGCGCCTGGTTGACCAGATCCGCCCAGCCTTCCCGGAGCGTTTCAACCTCGACGGAGGCGGTGCTTGAGACATCGAGCACGCGGGTCTTGGCCCCGAGACCAGTTGGCCCGATAGCCCGGGTGGTCGTCAGAAGATGAGCATGGTGGTTGCGCTGATCGCCCTCCTCGCTGGGCGGGTGGATCGCCACGTCAACCGCGACGCCATAGCGCTCGACCAGACGCCAGCCGAAAGTCTCCGCCAGGCGCCGGCGTCCAGCGGCGTCCACCTCGGCGGGAAGCGCCAGTTCATATTCGCGGGCGACCTTGGCGTCCTTGCGCTTCTCCGCCACCTCCACGGCGTTCCAGAGTCGGGCGCGGTCGCGTGACCACTCTGGAGCATCCGGGGGCGCGAGGATGAAGGCCTCCACGACCGGCTTGTTCGTGTAGTCGTGCGTTCGGCCGTCGCGGTCGTTGGTCAAGCGCTCCCCAGCGCGATAGGCCGCAGCGGCGACTGCGCTGCGGCCCGAGGCGCGAGAGACCGACCTCACCGTTAGGTGAAAGATCGACATGGCTTGCCTGCTAGTCCGTGCTCGACGGTGACGGCGGCGACCAACCGGCGAACGGGCGGCGATCGGCTTCACGACCAATGCGCTGCATCAGAGCCGTTAGGACGCTGGCATACCTCGCGTCCTTGCCAGCGGCGTCGAGCAAAAGGCCCCCGAGGATGATCTTCCGGCGGGTGTCGGCTTTTCGCTCGAGGGCGTTGGCGCGGGCGGCGATCGCTTCGAGCCTGGCTTGGGCCTGGGCGACCTTACGGCGAGCCTTTTCGATACGCTCTTGGGCTGGGGTCACAGCGGCGCCCTCCCATCCAGAAGCTTTCGCGCTGGCTCACCCGAAGGGCCGGAAGGACCAAGGGCGCACTTTAGCATTGGTGCCCAATGCGTGCGGCAAGGGCGGAGCCCCTGCACCCTGCCGCTGCGCGGCAATGGGGCTACTCGCCCCACGCCCCAGCCAGCGTCATGACGCTGGACCCCGCCTGGCTGTGTACGGCCGATGACCTGGGTCATGGCACGTACCAGCCTTGGAGCGACTGCCCAGGAGGCGCATCGCCAGCGAAGCAGACGCGCCGGCCCTTCACCTTCTGGATCCGCCACTGTTGCCCTGAGCAATCGCGTATCTGTTGCAGTGAGCCGTCGCGGTCGAGCTGGCGAGCGAACACGCCGTTGGCGGTATTCGCCCAGCTCACGGCGGCGATCTCATCACGCGCGATGGCATAGCCGTTAGCCGCCCCCGCGTTCCTTCCGACGATGTAGCCGCCGACGCCCGCCACGAGGATGGCGACGGCGCCGCCAATGGCGGAATACATCGCGGCGTTTACCCATCGACGCCTCTCCCCGTCGCGTCTGTGGTCGTCACGCCGCATTCGCTCCTCGACCGCCGCGATGCTGCGCCCCGTTCCTTCGACCCGCTGAACAACCTCGTTCAGAATTCCCGCCATGCCGGACTGGGCGCCGGCGTAGGCAGCCTTGGCGAGATCAGCAGGGCTGATCAGCAACTTGGACAGGGCGGCTGCGCGCTGCGCCTCGTTCTTCTCCCGAGTGGCAGCCACGACATCGAAGCGCTGGAGAGCGGCCTTGATCTCGTGCTGAGCGCCCAGGATCTGGGTCATCGACAAAGCTAGTTGGGCGGCTTCAGCATCCTGCTTGGCGGCTTCGACATTGGCGTCGAAGTCGAACTCAGCCGTCCGCCGCTGAGCGCCGGAAGGAGTGCCAGCCGGGAGAGCTGGAGGGCCGAAGTCGTGGTCCGCGTTGAACTCAGACATTCCCCTCTCCTTTCGCCCGATCGGCTTGGCGACCGCCAAGCTTGCCAATCAGGTCGTTCATTCCGTCGCGGATCGCCTCGCGGACCTCGGGCGTAATGGGCGCTTGGGGGGCAAGGGGGGATGGATTCTGTTCAAGGATTCGGGGGAAATTCTGCGTCGCGTTCCGCGCGCCATTTTTCCTCCCGAAAGCCCGCCGGCCCGCCCCTGTGGATGGTTCTGTGGGTAACGTCAGGCGATAGCGGTTCACTCGGTTACGGCCCGGCCGCGTAACCGTGAGATAGCCGGCGACTTCAAGCCGACGGATCGCGTCACGCAAGGCTCGCGGGGTAACGCCAGCATGACGGGCGAGCAACTGCTGAGATGGCCAGGCCGTGGCGTCGGTTACCTGGAAGAAGTCCAGCAGAATTGCCGCAACGCGACAGGCTAGACCGCCAACCGAGGGATCCGAGGCGACACTGCGGATCCAAATGAACTTGGCGGCGGCAAATCGGCGGCTGAGTTCAGGCGAAGGCTTGGGAAGGCTCATGGTCAGCCCTCCCCCGAGTTGTCGAATGCGTCGCGCGGGGCGCCGCAGGCGCTTGAGGTCTGGCCAGACAGATACTGACGACGAGGGCGGGAATTGATCCAGCCCTCCACTTCGTCAACGCGCCAGCGGATGCTCCTGGCGCCGAGGACAAGTGGAGACGGAAACCGATTGGCCCTGACCGCCCGCCAAAGGGTGGAACGGCAGCCAATACCGGTGATCTGCATCACCTGCGAGGAAGTGAGAAGGTTCATGTGGTGACCTGATGTCGCTAGTGGGTGCGACGAGGGTCACGTGCTGGATAGGAGCCGCTAGGGGATTAAGTCAGACTTCTCCGGATCGAGGCAGATTCCCCTGCTTCATTCCGGACAAAAACGGACTTTCTTTAAATTCAATGACTTACCACACCGCGGCAGCCGACTGGACGGCCAACACCAAACTTGCTGGTCAGTCCGCGCGATGCGGTTGGACACGTTGAAGGTCAACTTCCAGGCCAGGTATCATTTCCCGCTTTCGACCCTGAACGGACGTCTAGTGTGCTTCCGAAAGGCGACGGACGAGAAACTCCGCTCGCTCTCTTACCGCGCGGCTTGGATCGCCGAGCATCGATCTGGCGAGCATCAAGGCGTCGCCGATGGTCCCCCGTTTTTCGTAGAGGGCATCGGCGGCGACCTTACGAACCGCCGCAAAGCGATCCGTGAGCGCATCGCGGATCAAGGTTTCGACGTCGTGGGTTCGGCTGAGGGGCCGGGTAGCGGTCACCGCTACTCGCTTCCGGATTCCATACGTCTTGTCGACCCATGCCCAATCAAAACCGGTCGTCCAGCGAGCTTGGCCGGAGACGAGCATATCGAGAGCCACCGCTCTTACCGACGGATGTCGCGCGTGCCGGACCAAGTCTGGCAGGTAAGGATCTAGCGACGGAAATCGAGCGGCCATTCTCAAGATGCTCCCGCCTGGGCCAGTTCTGAGCTCACCTATGCTCCCACTGAGGTGCTCGGCGACATCGGGTCTCGCCAGCGCGTCGTCCAGGACGCCGGATTCATCGTCCCAACGGGTCCACATGAAGCGCCGGGCTAAGAGATATGGCGCAGCGGCGGCCACGACGTCGGGAGAGGTGAGCGGAAAAAGCCGGGATGCCGCTTCGCGCGCTGAGGCTCGAACGACCGAAACCCAATCGTTGAGCCGTAGGGTGATGGCGATGAACTCCGAAGCCGTCGCGGGCGGCTCGGTCAGCGCTCGCAGCGCAGGCTCGCGAACTCTTCCGTTCGAGTGGAAAATCAGCAGCCAGGCAAGGCGAGGATGCTGGCGCATTAGCGCCATCGCACGGGGTCGCGCGTCGGTATACTGGCGGAAAAGGGGCGCGCAGAGTTCTGGCCCGACATGGATGACATCCTCGGGACGCGCGCGGGATAGAGCCGCTAGTTTTCGGGACACGTCTTCCCATGTCAGCGGCGAGGTAGAGGCAATGAATGCGTCTACATCGAAATCGTCCTCCCGGGCGGGAGCTTTCGTTCTGTGAAAGATAAGGCTGATCAACCTGGAGAGCATGTCGCCATCGGTAACCCGTTCCAGGAAGCGGCGCTATCCCGTGGCGGCTTCCCACCCATATCAGTCGCCAGCATGGGCGGCTTGGAGCGCTCTCAGAGCGGCGCTTGGAAATGGCATGTTCCACCAATCGCGGTAGCCAGCATCGCCCTTTTCATTGAGCAGGGCGACTGCCGCGCGCTCAACGGCCAAGGTGAAATCACGCGTCCCGCACTCACCTCGAAAGCAGACCTCTCCCGTCTCAGTCGGAGATTGCTTCTGAAAATCCGGAAACTCCAAAACGCGCAGAAACAGACGCTCAGGGTCCACGTCGACTTGGAGGTTCAGCCGCCACTCGTAGGGCTCGCGATCAAAGGCGCAGTTCGCTTCGCGGCCGCCCGCCGCCAGTTGCAATGCCGCACGCAGCAGATCCCCCAGCGCGTCGGAACAATAGCTCACGCCATCCATGCTGAAGGTTTGAGAACCAAGGACCAGCACGTAGTCCGCCCAGCCGGCCCCGCTCGCCTGGATCGTAATTTCCACCACGTCAGCCATGCCCGATGATAGGCCGCCGCATTAGCTATGCTCAACCCGAAGTTCGGCTCACTACCCTAGACGGACATTGCAGCTACGGCTCGCGAATGACAGGTTGCCCCGATCCATGGAGGGCGCTTTGGCGATCTGTTGTTTCTGCGAACAGGCGATCCCCGAGTCCGATATCGGCGCGGTTTCCATCGCATTGGTGGCGATGTGGGTTAGTAAAGATCCACCAGCCCAAGAGCTATTCGCCCATTCCGTTTGCTTGGGTGAAAAGTTCGCTACAGCGCTAGGTCCATCCATCCCGTTTGATGCAGAGGCCTTTGGCGACTAGCCATAAGGACCGCATTCCACCCATCTATGATGATGTTGAGCGGCTGCTCATGGGCCTCGATCGGTTCCAGGATTGCCCCCGCCTGACACGCGGAGCTCTCCTCCCGTCAGCGACGATGCAAACACGCCTTAACCGGATAGTGGCTCTGGCCCCCTGGTTGAGGAGGTCGCCCCCCCGAACCAAGCCGTGGAGCGGTTTGAGGTGGAACGGAAGCTCGCTCGACGGCCTGCTTCAACCTTCTCGAGAGAGCGGGATATTTACCCCGAAGAACCTTCTCGACCCTCGCGGGGTCGTAATCACAAGCCGCACCAATATCCGCAGCAGAGTACCGCTTATTTTGAGATCTCAAATGAAGGTGCATCCGATATATCTTAAATATGACCACAGATGGATTATCCATGAGATCCACCTTTGAGAATATTCTCTCCAGCGCATCAATTTCAGCAGAATTGAACAATTTTATCTGCCTTGGGTTCGAAACCGCCCTCAATAAAATGCTGTAATCATCACCATAAACACTTTTTATATTTTCAACCCTATGCACTACATCATCACGGCGCACCACCAGCTTTCCCTCAATAAATTTTCCAAAGAGGGTTTTAATCGGCAAGCCAGGAAACATAGATTTTATTATCCAAACCACTCCACATTCTTGTTTAAACCGATCCGAATTCCTTATTTTTCTTATATTTTTTACGTTCTTGTCGCTTTTCTCGTAAACAAGAACACTTCCATTCGCCAGCAACGTCTTGAATTCAATTAAGACAGACATCGCGCCACGCTTAGCTGGCGGGCTTTGGCTCACAAGATCATCATCGGCCGGAAACTGCGGAAAGATCTGTATGCATATCGCAACAGCAAAAACCACAGCTAGAGAAGCGAGCGAAAATAGATAGATAACCTCATAATCGCCGCCCCGCAAAATTAATATCAATGCAAATATAGCAACCAAAAACGCCAGTATGTATCCATAGTTTGAGTACAAATTCACGAAATAGTTCTTTTTCAGAATACCCCTGATATATGATACATTTTCAACGCCAAGATATTCTTCTAGATCAATATATGACGACCCAGTTGCAAATATCTTGAACGCAACATCAATGTTTATAACATCTTCGCTATCCGCGTAGCGATTATGAATGGCGGGATTTCGGTTCGTCATTATCCAGATCTGCGAATTGCTCAATCAGTTTACACCACGCCTGAAGCGCAGAGCGCTTCTCAGCGATATAACCGTAGCGGTTGTAGATCCCGGTCACTCCGTACCCAGCCGCACTGTGGTTGAGAATTCGTGAGACAATCTCGCCAAGCGCGCCGATTTTTTCCGATGCCATCATAGTCGCGCCGGTCCGGCGCAGGTCATGAACCGTCGCATTGGTTACGCCGGCAGCTTGCGTCAGTCTCGCCATGGCGCGATTGAGGCTAAGCCGCTCGACAGGCGGAATGTCCGTACCTGCCTGCGCTTCCGCCGGTGATCGACGGCTACGCGGCGACGGAAACAAGGCGTCACCAGCGAGAAGCGAACGCCCATATCGAGCTTCCGCAAGCCTGTAGGCATCCCGGATGGCCGCGAGGGCGCTATCACTCAGCGGCACCACGTTCTCCCTCTTGGATTTCGACCGCGCCGCTGGAAGCACCCACGCCCGCGCCTCAAGATCGACCTCGCCCCAGCGGATGCCGATCACCTCGCTTCCGCGCTGACAGGTGAAGGCGCAAAGCTGGATCGCCAGCGCCATCGCCGCCGAAACCCCGAGACCATCCCGCTCAGGGTCTCCATTCCGGGATGGGTTCTTCGACAGTTCGAGGATGCGCCAGATGGCGGCCAGTTCGCTTTCCGAGATGACCCGGTCACGGCTCGTTTCGTTGAAGGCGAACTTCACCTTGGCGATGGGGCTCACCTCTAGAAGCTCCTCATCGACCGCGAAGTTGTACATTCGCTTGAGGACCGTGAGCGTCCGGTTCGAGGTGACCGGCCCGGCGTCCGCTCCGATCTCCCGCAAAACGGGACGCAACAGCTTCGAGGTCAGGTCGGTGGTCCGGAGGTCTCCAACGCGCGGGTTGATGTGCTTCTTCATCAACCAGCTCCAATAGGTGAGCGTCGAAGGACGCACGCCCTTGAGCGTCGATGCCTGGATCAGAGCCTCACCGAGGTCACGAACGGTCTTCACCTGATTGGCCCGCGCCTCGGCCGAGCCAACCTTCTTGGCAACGGCTGGATCCTTGCCCTTGGCTACCTGATTGAGGATGTCGAGAGTCATCTCCCTGGCGTCCACCAGGGTGAGGACCGGCCAGCGCCCCAGCGTCATGCGCCGACGTGTTCCGTCGGGAAGGGTGTAGCGAACCGAGAACGTCTTCACGCCCGTCTTGGTGACGTAGAGCTCAAGCCCCTTCATCGCGCTGTCCGGAAGGCTCTGGATCTTGTCCGTGGCCTTCAGGCTCTCGATGAGCTTTTGGGTAAGGTTGGGCATGGGCTTCTCGACGCGATCCAGAACGAAATGCGGCGCCGTTGTCCCGGCGTTGTCCCGGAGAGCTGAAACTCACCGCAACGGCCCGCACTGGATGACATCTACGAAAATGCTTTTATTGCAATAGGTTATTTGAGCCTGGCGACAGCTAGCAACGTTGCGCGACGCCATGAAACCTCGATTTTTTCAGCTTCCCAAGCTGAATGTCGGGGGTTCGATTCCCCCCGCCCGCTCCAAGTCCCTCGACGCACGGTCGCCGTCCGCGAGGATGGACGCGGTGCGGGGGGAGCGGCCCCCTCGGCCAAGCCGGGACCTTCCTCAGCATCACGGCCTTATCGGGCGGCCTCCGATCGGGTGAAGACCATGGGCGCGGACAGGACGCCGATCTCCGGGAAGCGGGTCGGGCGGATCTCGCCATTCAGGTCGAAGCCTTCGGTGCGGGCCAGCAATTCCTCCAGCGCGACGCGAAGTTGCAGCCGCGCCAGCGGCGCGCCGGGACAATTATGGGCGCCGCGTCCGAAGGCCAGGTGTTCACCGATATTGGGCCGATCGAGCACGAACTGGTCGGCGTTCTCGAACTTGGTCTCGTCGCGGTTGGCCGAGGCGTAGACCAGCGCGATCGGCTCGCCGGCCGCGATGGCGCGGCCGCCGATTTCCACATCGCCGACCGCGGTGCGGGCGAACCCCCGGTAAGGCGTATAGAGCCGCAGGAACTCCTCGACCGCCGCCGGAATGAGCGCGGGTTCGGTCCGGAGCCTGGCTTGCAGGGCCTGGTCGCGCGACAGGTGGACGGCGATGCTGCCGATCATCACCGTGGGGGCGATGATGCCGACCACGAGCACCTGCCGGATCGTCCCGATGATCATTGCCTCGGGCAGCGGCTGTCCTTGGTACCGGACGGCGAGCAATGCGCTCGTGGCGTCGGTGGCGGGGTCCAAGGGCTTCGCCTTACGGTCTTCGACCACCGCCTTGGCCATGTCGTAGAGTTGCAGGCTGGCGGCTTTGACGATGTCGTCGATATTGGCTTGGACGGCGATATTGTAGTCGCGCCCCACCTCGCTCAGCACCCTGGCCTGCTCGTCGGCGATGTTCATCCAATGGGCGAAGACCTGGATCGGCAGGTGGCTCGAGAAATCGGCGCAGATATCCCCCTCCCCCTTGGCCAGCAGCGGCTCCAGCAAATCGACCACGATGCGCCGCGTCGGCGCCTCGAGCGACGCCATCCGGGCGGCGTTGAACAACGGATTGAGCGCGGCGCGGTAAGGCGTGTGCTCGGGCGGATCCAGATGAAGCGGCGGCCGGCGGCCGGTGAACGCGACCTTCGGCACGACGTTCTGCACGGACGTGATGAATCCCGTCGAATCTCCCGCCACGCGTCGCACGTCCTCATAGCCCATCAGCGCCCAGAACCCGCCCCAGGCGTCGCTATGGGCGACAGGGCACCTGGCCCGCAGGTCCGCGTAGACGGCGTAGGGACTGTCGAAGGTCTCGGGCGCGAGCGCGTCGAAATCCTGTTGGAGAGGCTTGGACATGAACGCTCCTACTTGGGTCTGATCGGCGCGCCGACGCACGCGCCGCCGCGCGCGCACGGTCGCGCGAACGCTGGGGGACTGAAGGCGATGAAACGCCCCTGGGGGTCACCGGCTCGCGCGGCGCGGCGATTGAGCGTGGCCGGAGCCGCGTTCCATCGCCCCGTGTCGATCCGAGCCTCCAGAGCGTGGATCGCCGCCAGGCGCTCGCCCGCGCTGAACAGACAGTGTCCGGCGCTGTCGATGAAGCCCTGGGCCAGGTTGGCCGAGCGCCCACGCGCCTTGACCGCCGACGCGTAGGCGGCGTTGGCGCTGACCACCGTCATGCCGTCGCCGATGTTGTGGACCGTCATCAGCGGTCGGCGAAGGTCGCCGCTGATCGTGTAATTGGCGGCCATGTAGGCGACCGCCCCGGGCTGGGCGGCGATCCGCGGAGCCTTGGCGAGGATCGCCAGATCATCGGCGAGGTCGAGGCCGGCCTTCTTGTACAGCGCCTCGACCGCCGGCCGACGTCCGCTGATCCGCAGTTGCCGGGCGTAGTCGATCCCCGTGTTCCAGGAGAACACCCCGCCCGCCCGGCGCTCCTGATCGGCGCGGGGCAGAAAGACGCCCATCACGAAGGCCTTGGCCTGCTGATCAAGTTGGGACTCGTAATCGTCCTCCGCCGGCTTGGGCGAAGCCGGATCGGTCCAGCCGGGCAGTTGGGCGAGCGCGCCGGCCAGCGCCACGCGGGCGCGGCCGCGAGGCGTCTTCATCGCCTCGTTCAGCGCCGCCTGGGCGGCCGCGCCGTTGGCGCGATCATCGGTGATCCCGACCAGCCGCAAATCCGGGCCAGGCTCCAGCAAGGTCTTGAAGGCGAAGGCGCCATCCAGGGCGGTGTTCATCATGCCCAGGACGCCCGACACCGAACCGCACATCGCAAGCGCCCCATCCAGCCGCTCGGGATGTCGCTCGACCAGCGCGATGCTCGTCAGCCCGCCCATGGAGTCGCCCCAGGCGATCACCCGCTTGGGCTTTCCGTAGCGGGCCACGAACGCGTCGAGCGCGGTCCATTGATCGACCTGGGCCTGCTCCAGCGCCCAGCCAGCTTGTGAATAGGACGAGGCGGCCAGTCCGTAGCCTTGCGCGAGATAGGCTTCGCGCTGCCCCCTCGGCGCGCTTTCGGCCGGGCGCAACACGGGCGAATAGCCGTGGCTGTAGAGCAGGACCGTGCCGTTCCAGTTGCCCGGCGCCTCGACAACCCAATCGCCCCCGCCGGGCAACGGGCCGCGCGTCTCCTCGGCGGAGGCGGCGCTGGCGATCAACGCCGCGGCGAGGACGGAGACAAGCGGTACGCGCATCACGGGTTCCCAGGCTTGGTCGGCGGGCCGCACCGGAAGCTCCCGGCGTTGTTCGGGTCGCCGCCTTGATAGATCACTTGCTTGGGCCAGACACAGAGCGGCCGCTGGCGGATCACGCGACCGTCTTCGACCTGGCTGGCGATGACTCGCTCGGGCGCCCTGCCCGTCTCGACCCAGGCCACCATGGCGCCGAGCACGTCGTGATCGGCGTCGCCGATCGGCTCGGGAGAGGCCGAACCACCGAACCGATCGGGTCCGGTCCCGCCTTGGCAGTGATAGACGCCCGGCGCCATCATCAGGCGGGCGAACGAACGCGTCCTGGCCGGTCCGCCCATGCGCGCCTCGACGCTGGCGTAATATTCCAGGCTCTGCTGAGCGATCACCGAGGGGTCGAGCCAACCCTGATAGATCAAGAGCTTTCCGCCCCCGGCCTTGAACGCGCTCAGGTCGGTCTTGTTGGTCCAGAGGTTTCCCAGGCGCTGTTTCGCCAGGGCCAAATCGCCGGCGATCGTGAAGGTCTCCGCGTTCCAGTTCGGATCGCCGTGGGCGCCGTCCGCGAACATCGCCCGCAACAGAGGCGATGGCGGTCCAGGCCGGGTGCGCACGCCGGGAAACATCCCGGTGTCGACCGCTTCGCCGGTCTCGTCGCGGAGCGGCGCGTAGGTCGCGCGGACGGTGGCCAGCTTGGCCGGCGTCAGGCAGGCTTCGGCGCCGCCGGATCGGCAGAGCAGCGACGCCGGGTCGAAGCGACAGGTGGAGGGGTTTGAAACGAGGCCGTCGGCCAGTCCGTCATCGAGGTCGCAAGCCTGAACGGCCGACTTGGCGACCAGGGACCAGTCGGAGTCGGTCATCGCCCCCGCCGGATCGCGCTGGGCGCGCAGGCCTTGCCACATCATCCGAGCCGAAAGCGGCGGCATGTTGGGGCCCGGCGCGCCGGCCACGACGCCGTCATAGTCGCCGGGATAGTCCTGAACTTCCTTCAGCGCCTGACGGCCGCCCCCGGAGCATCCCAGGAAATAGGCGTAGGCCGGGGGGCGACGATAGTAGGCCTGGATCAAGGCGCGAGCCGCCTGGTTGGTCAGGTGCTGGGCGCGGTGGGTGTAGTCGTCGACCGCGTCGCGATCGAGCATCCAGTGGGCGTTGGTCGCCTTATGGCCGCTGTCGGTGGTGACGGCCGCGAAGCCCGCGTCCACGCCGCGCCCCAGGTCGGCGTAGTTGTAGATCCCGGCGTCTCCGCCGACCCCGGCGCCCAACAGGCGGCGGTTCCAGGCTTCGGGCGCCGGCAGCCAAAGCTCGAAGCCGACCCGCCCCGCGATCACGCCCTCAACCCGGCAAAAGGGCTTGGACGCCTTACCTTTGTAGAAGCTCTGGGCCGGCGCCAGCCAGGTCGGGTTGGGCGTCACGGCGGTGGCCGCCGTCACCGAAACGCCCCGTCCCTTGAAGTCGCGCAGCGCGACGCAGGCGTCGACGGCGGCCTCGGCGGCAAGGGCCCGCGACGGCGCTCTCGGCTGATCGGCGCAAGCCGCCGTCAGCGCGAGAACACTCGCCAGACCAACGCCGCCGAGGCCGCGCATCACCATGACTTCGTCACGCTCAAGCCGATCAGGCGACCAATCGGACTGGCCGATTGGGAGTCGTAGCCCCCGCTGATATCGACGAAGGGAGGCCCCTTATCGAAGAGGTTCTGAGCTTCGAGCGCCAACGTGACGCGGTTCAGAAGCCCGCGCTCGGAATCGATCCGATAGGCTAGGCGCAGGTCGACCGTCGTGTAGGACTCGACTTTTTGCACCGGCGTGACGGTGTTGTTGTCATAGCCGTTGACGTAGTTGATCGCGCCGTGAGCGATCCAGCCGCCTCGCTCCCAGTCGAGGGCGAAGCGTCCGCGCAGACTCTGCGGGTAGTTGATCTTGTCGACCACGTCGATCGGCGCGACGCCTGGAACCGGCGAGAAGGTGAACTTGGTGAAGTACTCGCCCGTGACGCTGGCCTCGAACGAGCCCAGGTCGGTCTCCCAGCCGTAGTCGACAGCGAAATCCAGGCCTTCGATCTTGCTGGCGCCGAGGTTCTGTCGACGGCCGTCCTGGATGTAGGTCACCGCCCCGACATTGATCGTGGTGTTCGTGACGTACTTGGCCTGCAGGGCCGCGATCTGGGCCGGGGTCGGGTTGAAGGTCACATAGGGCGAATAGTAGGGTAGCGTCAGCAGGCCCGACGTGCCGCGCAGAGCCACGATCTGGTTGCGATAGTCCACCGAGAAGTAGCTGAGGCTGGCGTGGAGCGTCGGCGCGGCCGCCGGTCGCCAATCCACGCCGGTCGACCAGGTGGTGGCCTTCTCCGGCTTGAGGTCCACATTGCCGCCGGCGATGCCGATGCCGTAGCAGGTTCCCGTGGCGCACGGCAGGGTATCGCCGTAGAGCCCCGCCCCGCCGCCGATCGCGCTGTTCTCCGCCAGGCTGGGCGCGCGGAAGGACTTGCCGTAGCTGCCCTTGATCGTCAGCCCGTCGACAAGTTGCCACGTCAGTCCAACCTTCGGGTTCGAGGTCGAGCCGAAGTCGCTGTAATCCTCATAGCGGCCCGCCAACGACAGGTTCAGTTGCTGGACCAGCGGCAGGGCGTTACCCGATCCGACCAGCGGCACGAACAGCTCGCCATAGACCGCCCGCACGTCGCGATCGGCGTGGCTGTACGCCGAGACGGGAGCACGCGTCGTTCCACTGAAGAGGTTGGTCACCAGGAGCTCGTTGCGCGTCTCGCCCCCGACCGCCAGGCGCAACGTTCCGCCTGGCAGGTCGAACAAGGGGCCGTCGGCCTGCGCCGTGACGGACTCCAGACCGGTGCGCCCCTGGATCACGAACGAGCCCGTCTTCAGCAAGGCGATGACATCGGGGCTCGTGGCCCCGCCGAAGACGTTGAGCGCCGTGGCGGGGTTGCCGCTGGCCAGGGCGGCGACGCCGCCGGCCGTGTAGTAGTTGGTGCGCTGTTTGTTGACGTCGTCCGACCGACCGTAGCTGGCGGTGACCTTGCCTTTCCAGCTCTTGGGCAGGCGGATCTCGGCGCCGACGCTCATCTCGTAGGAGGATGAAACGCTGGGCACGTAGTTGTACCCGAACACGTCGGCGAACGAGTAGTTGACCGTCTCGGACGTCCCGGCGGGCGCGCCCGGCGGACGCACGTAGAAAGCATTGGTGCTGGGCACGCTCAGCGAGGCCGTCACGACGTTTCGGTTCATCACCGTGCGGCGCGAATAGTAGCCCAGGCCGAACAGGTCGATGCTCGGCGTGACCTCCTGGCGCAGGCTGAGCAGCACGTTGTTCTTGGTCTGCTTGGGGATGATGTAGTTGAGCCTGAGGTTATCGCAGGCGTTGCTCGTGCCTGGCGTCAGGCTGCTGGCGTTGGCCGCCGTCACCCCGCCTCTCGGGATGGCGTAGCTGACGCCGGCGATGACGATGTTGCCCGGGCTGCACTGGGTGCTGCGATAGTCGCGGCCGCCACGGGCGCGCTGGTCGGAGGTGTAGAAGTCACGCGACTGCCCCTCCAGCGCGCTGTTGTGCGTGTGCTCCAAGGCCAGCATGGCCGAACCGGTTTCCCAGCGGTGTCCGAGGACTTGGCTGATCTGACTGGTCTTGTAGCCATCGGCGAAACTGGCGCGGACGCTGGTTTCGGCGCCGTTGAAGTTCTTGCGCGGGATCAGGTTGACCACCCCGGCCACGGCGTCCGAGCCGTAGATCGCCGAGGCGCCGTCTGGAACCACCTCCACCCGCTCGAGCGCGATGAACGGCAGCACCGACGGGTCGATGAACTGCCCCTGCGTGCCAGCCGCCGGGAAGCGATTGCCGTCGAACAGTAGCAGGGTCGCGTTGACGCCCACGCCGCGCAGATTGACGCCAGAGCCGCGCGTGGCGTTGGCCGCGCCGTTCTGGGCCGAGGTGGCGACCGCCGACGGTCCCAGTCCGAGCACCTGGGGCACCTTGCGCAGCAGGTCCGACGCCGTGGTCGCGCCGCTGGCGACGATCTGGTCTCGATTGAGCGTGACCGGCGTCGAGCCGACCGCCGCGACGCCGCGGATGCGGGTGCCCGTGACGACGACCTCGGCGACGACGTCGTCGTCCTTCCGATCCTTGGTTTGAGCCTGGACGGCCGAAGCGGCCGATCCGATGGCGATCGCCAAAGCCAGGCTTGAGACACAAACCTGGCGTGACGGAACTCGCGTGTTCCTCATGCGCCCTCCCTCGCGGCTCGTACGGCGCGGAGGCCGTCGATCCGTCATGGTTTTCGCGGCCCGAAATGGATCGCCGCAAAAACAGTATGTTTTGCAAACAATACGAGTTCAACCCGTACTTTCGATTTTTCCGTAACAGCGTTATCGCGACGGCGCCCGAGAGCCCTCGCCTCAAGGGGCGATTGACAATGATTTACATCATAAACAGTATGCCAAAATAACATTCTCGGCGATCAACGCCGGTGGGAGGACCTCGATGATCGGCCATCGCCGACGCGATCCGAACGAGCGGGCGTTGGGCGGTCGCCCGTCATGACGGCCCGCCTCTACGCCGTGGCCGACATCGGTCCCGATCGCGAGGATCCGCGCGAGTGCTTCGCCCTGGTGCGCGACGAGATCCGCAAGGCCGACATCGCCTTCTGCCAGTTGGAAGTGAACCTGACTGAACGCGGCGCGCGCCTCCCCCAGGTGCGTCACACCCACCGCGCCAAGGCCTCGACGGCGGACGCCCTGAAGGACGCGGGTTTCACGGTGGTGTCCTTCAGCGGCAACCACTGCATGGACTGGGGACGCGACGGCTTCTTCGACACGATCGACGCGCTGAAGGGCGCTGGCCTGCAGGTGGCCGGCGTCGGCGCCAACATCCAGGAAGCCCGCGCGCCCGTGATCGAGGAGGCCAACGGCGTCCGCGTCGCCTTCCTGGCCTACAACTCGATCCTACCGGCCAACTACTGGGCCGAGGCCGATCGGCCTGGCTGCGCGCCCATGCGGGCCTGGACGATCTACGAGCAGATCGAGCCCGACCAGCCCGGTACGCCGTGCCGCGTCCATACCCACGCCAACCGCGCCGACGTGGCCGCGATTGTCGCCGACATCAAGGCCGCGCGCGAGATCGCCGATGTCGTGGTGATGTCCATCCACTGGGGCATCCACTTCATCCCGGCCGTGCTCGCCGACTACCAGGCCGAGGTCGCCCATGCGGCGATCGACGCCGGCGTCGACCTGATCCTGGGCCATCACGCCCATGTCCTCAAAGGGATCGAGGTCTATCGCGGCAAGCCGATCTTCTACTCGATGGGCAACTTCGCGATAGATCTGCGGATGACCCCGGAGCATGCCCAGGGCAAGGGCTTCCGCGAGATCCAGGCGTTGAGCCCAGGCTGGGTGCCGGACTTCGACAGCCTCTACAACTTCCCGCCGGACTCGCGAATGACCCTGGTGGTCACCGCCGACGCGACCCCGCGGGGACTGGCGAACATCGGGTTCCTGCCGGCCTTCATCAATCGCGACGCCCAGCCCGAAATCCTCAAGGCGTGCGACCCGCGCTTTGGCCAAGTCGTCGACTATCTGCGCTGGGCCACCGAAGCCGCCGGCCTTGAGACCGGCCTCCGAACCGAGGGCGACACCGTCCTCATAAACCTGATGGGAGCCCCCTGATGAAATGGCTAAGCCGTGCGCCGCTGTTGGGGATCGTCCTGCTCTACATGCTGGCCTACATCCCCTACATGGTCATCACCAAGCAGTTGGCCAGCACGCCCGCGGCGTCCTTGGGGAGGCCGCTGAGCGCGCTGGAGATCCTGCCGGCTTCGCTGATGGTCAGCGGCCTGATGACCTTCATCTTCATCGGACTGTCCGGCTGGTGGCGCGCCGCGCATCAGCGCCAAATCGGCGGGTTCACCCTGCCCGTTCCCACGCGCTGGACGTTCCTCTCGGGCATCTGCACGGCGCTGGTGCTGTTCACGGTGCCGATGTCCCTGACCTTCCAGGGGGTGAGCATCCCCTTCATCCAGCTGTTGATGCGTGGCGATGTGCTGCTGCTGGCGCCGCTGGTGGACCTGGCGTTCAGACGCAAGGTCGGCTGGTACAGCTGGGTGGCGCTGGTGCTGGTGGCGATCGGCCTCTTCCTGACCATTCGCCAGCGCGGCGGCCTGCACCTGCCCCCGCTCGCGATCGCCACGATCGTGCTCTACACGATCGGCTATTTCGGCCGCCTGGCCGTGATGACGCGCGTGTCGAAATCTGGCGATCCCGACGACGTGAAGCGCTATTTCGTCGAGGAGAAGATCGTCGCCGTCCCGCTGTCGGTGATCCTTCTGGCTCTGGTCCCGATGCTTGGTCTCGGGACTCAGGGCTCGCAATTGGCCTTCGGCTTCTTCGCGGTGTGGAGCACGCCGCAGATCCCGCCAATCCTCGTCCTGGCGGTGCTGCTGTTCGTGGTGTCTGTCTTCTCGGCCATCATCCTCCTGGACCCGCGCGAGAACACATACTGCGTGCCGATGGAGCGCTCGGCCAGCATCGTGGCCGGGATCGCCGCATCGATCATCCTCGCCCTGGGCTGGGGCCTGCCCATGCCCACCGCCACCGAATTCGCCGGCGCCGTCCTGATGATCGCCGCCGTGGTGCTGCTGTCGGTCGCGCCCGCCTGGGATCGCCGGCGCCTGGCCCTGGCCGTCGAAGAACCCTCGTGAGCGACGAGGGTCTGACCGATCGATTGGCGCGCCACATCTCCAGCGCGCGCTTCGAGCGGCTGTCGCCGCTCGCGGTCCGCATGACCCGTCTGTCGCTGCTGGACGCCCTGGGCGTGACCCTGGCGGCCAGCCGACTGGGCGAAGGCGTGGCGGCCTTCGCGGACGTCGCCCGCGACACTGGCGGTCGACCGGAGGCCAGCGTGATCGGCTTTGGCTTTCGCACATCGAGCCTGGCCGCGGTCCTGGCCAACGGCGCGGGCGCCCACGCCCTGGACTTCGAGGACGCTTATGACGGCGCGCCGATCCATCCCAACGCCGCCAGCGTCCCCGTGGCGATGGCCTTGGCCGAGCGATTGAACGCCTCCGGCCAGGACATCCTGACCGCCCTCGCCGTCGGCTGCGATCTCGTCTGCCGCCTGGGCCTGGCCTTGAAGGTCAATCCCGACGAGGCCGGCTGGTACCCGCCGCCGATCCTGGGAGCTTTCGGCGCCGCCGCGACCGCCGCGCGCCTGCTCCGCCTGGATGAACGTCAGACCGCCGCGGCCCTGGCCTTGACCTTGAACCAGGCCACCGCCACGGCCCAGTTCAAGACGGATCCGAACTCGACCCTGCGCGCCGTGCGCGACGCCTTCCCGGCCCACGCCGGACTGCTCTCGGCCCTGCTGGCCCAGCGCGGCGTCACCGGCTTCGAAGAGGTGTTCGAGGGCAAGGCGGGCCTGTTCGCCCTGTTCGCCAAGGGCCTCTACGACGAGGCCGGACTGACGGCCGACCTCGGCGACCACTTTCACGGCGAGCGCCTCAGCTTCAAGCCCTGGCCCAGCTGTCGGGGCACGCACGCCTTCATCGAAGCCGCGCTGGCCTTGCGCGAAGCGCACGACCTGGCGCCCGAGATGATCTCGGCGTTCGTCATGACCGGCGGCGGCGTGCAGCGCATGCTGGCCGAGCCGGCCGCCCAGAAGCAGGCCCCACGCACGGCCATCGACGCCAAGTTCAGCTTGCCCTTCACCACCGCCCTGGCGCTGGTCGACGGCGCGGTGACCCTGGACGGTTTCACTCCGGAGCGCCTCGCCGATCCTCGGGTTCTCGCGCTGACGGCCCGCGGCGGCTTCGTGCTGGACGCGGAAGCGACGCTGCGCGACGCGGCGTCCGGCGCGCTCACCCTGGTGCTGCGTTCGGGGCGGACGCTCACGCACCGCGTAACCCATCCCTTGGGAGCGCCCGAAAATCCGATCGATGAAGCGTCCATCACCGCCAAGTTCACCGACTGCGCGGCCAAGGCCCTATGCCCACCGCCTGGCTCCGACACCGCGCTTCTGATGGACACGGTGTTGAATCTCGATCGCGTGGCCAACCCGGCGCCCCTATTGGCTCGGCTGGCCGGGGTCTCGCGGGGTCCGCGTTCAGCGGACCTCCCAGGCTGAACGTCCGGGTTCGATACCCCCCTCGCCCAGCTTCGCGCCCACACCGCGTTGACGCATCCGGGCTTCGGGCGCACGATCGCCTCAAACAGACGTTTGGGGAGAAGCGCGATGGCCGATGGCGAAGACCATCCCGAGGCCCGGGCCAAGTTCCACGCCATGGTCGACGGCACGGCCGAGGACTGGGGGATCATCGCCAGCGCGTCGATGGAGTTCGGTCGCGACCTGCCGAACCGGCTCATCGCGCACCTGAACCTACTGAAGGGCGACTGCGGCGGCTTCGCCATCGATCGGCTGGAGCACAGCCTGCAGACCGCCACCCGCGCGCACCAGGCCGGCGAGGACGAGGAATATGTCGTCTGCGCGCTGCTGCACGACATCGGCGACATCCTGGGCCCGCGCAATCACGCCGACATCGCCGCGGCGATCCTCCAGCCGTTCGTGTCGGAGCGGAACCACTGGATGGTGGCGCACCACGCGATCTTCCAGGGCTACTACTTCTTCCATCACCTGGGCCTGGACCGGAACCTGCGAGACCAGTTCCGAGGCCATCCGGACTTCGAGTACACGGCCAAGTTCTGCCACGTGTACGACCAGGAAGCCTTCGACCCGAGCTTCCAGTCGATGCCGCTGGAGGCGTTCGAACCGATGCTGGGGCGGGTGATGAGCGTCCCGAAGCGGTCGATCTACATGCCCGCGCGGGCGGCGGAGTAGGCGCCTCCCCGACGCCGCGGGGAGGCCTTCAACGCCTACTCTATCCGCTCGGCCTTGATCCCCAGCTTGGCCAGTTGGGCCTGGACGCTGTCGGGACCCACGAGGTGGCCCGAGCCCACGGCGACGAAGCTGACACCCGAGCCGGCGAGCTTGGCCTTCAGCTGGTTCGCCCAATCCTGGTTGCGCTGGACGAGCAGCAGCTCGTAGAGCTCGGGATAGTCGCCCTTCATTTCCGAGACGAATTCCTTCTCCAGCTCGGCGGTGTCGCCGGCGGCCCAGGCGGCGACCATCTTGTCGATCTTGGCGACGCCGTCGTCCACGTCGTCCAGGGTGGCGCGGAGGAAATCGGCCTCGGTCTTGGGCGGCAGGTCGGCGAAGAAGCGGATCTGCTGCTCCGGAGTCTCGAGAGCGTTCTTGGCCTTGCCGGTCTCCGCGGCGGACTTCACGAGCACCTGTTCCACACCGCTGCGCGGGTCGTAGCCGGCCTTGATCACCGGCGCCATCGACAGCGAGATCGCCGCCAGCCAAGGCCGCATCGCCTCGAGCGCCTGAGGCGGCACGCCGGCGCCCTGGGCCAGCTCCGACGCATGCTTGAAGGCCTCGGGACCGATCTTGCCGGACAGGGGCTTGCCCGGGTCCAGGCCGTACTTCAGCACCAACGGCTGCATCACCGCGGGATCATCGGCGCCCACGATCTCCAGGGTCAGGTCGCCGCTGCTCTGGAACGCCCGGTCGATCTTGGTCGAACGCCACTTCGTGTCGGGCTTCAGCACGTGGATCGTGCCGAACAGATAGATCGTCGAGTCCTGGTCCTTGATCGCCCATAGGGCGGGCTCGGCCAGGACCGGTCCGGCGAAGGCCAAGGCGAGCGCCGAGATCATGCCAGCCCAGAGGCGGCGGACCGGACGGTTGAGATCGCGAAGCATGGAAACTCCCAATGACTTTGGTTCGAAGGTTCACCCGCCTGGCCACGCTGGCAAGCGCGCCAAGGGTGAGCGCCGTGTCGGCGCGGCGGCGGATGTGACGCTCAGGCCTCGTCCTGGAAGATCGCTTCGATCGGCTGGCCGAACAGGCGAGCGATCTTGAAGGCCAGCGGCAGGCTGGGGTCGTACTTGCCCGTCTCCAGCGCGTTGACGGTCTGGCGGGACACCTCGAGCCGCTCGGCCAGATCCGCTTGGCTCCAGTCCCGCTCGGCGCGAAGGACCTTCAGGCGGTTCTTCATTGGTACCGCCTCCGGATGAACGGCTGGCTGAGGCCCCAGGATAGGCAGAACAGAGGGAACACCAGGAACAGCGGCGGGGCCGGAACCACGTTGGCGTTGCTGAGAAAGCCCCAGACGGTGGTCACGGCTAGCACGACGCCCAAGCCCCAGATCATCGCTTCGACGTGCACGGCGCGTTCGAACTCGTCGGGCTCTTCCTTCAGATAAAGGCCCATCACGACCAGAACGCCGAGGATCGGAATGGCCGGCGCCGCGGCGACGATCCACAGCAAAGGCCCCGACAGGTCCATGCGGTGCAGAAGCCAGATCGACCCCATCAGCACCAGGCAGTAGCTCATCAGCGCCACGGCCAGGCGGCGACGATACCGCTTCATGACCGGGCCGATCTGGCCCGCCTTCAGCCTGGCCGTGCCGAAGAAGACATAGGCCAGATAGACGACGAACCAGATAAAGAGCGCGATCGGAAGGGCCACGCCCTTCACCGCGTGCGACAAGCCCAGCCAGACCGGAATAGCCGACAGCGCGACCGCGCCGGCGCCGAATAGGGCCCATTTTCGCCAAGTGGATTTTTCTTCGGACATGACAAGCACCCACATCAATTTGACAAGCACACTTGTCACATCCAACAACAGGTGTGTCAAGCTTCATTGTCATTTTGTCGGGTGAGCCTTACGTCTTGGCTCGCGGCGCGATGGTCAGGCCGCCTCGCGCCCCAAGAACGGCTC
>ERZ1034427.26-NODE-26-length-33623-cov-31.996574_pt1 | contig 33623 bp, 40 predicted proteins | sample MGYA00520607_ERZ1034427 | MGnify/ENA primary metagenome ERZ1034427 (study PRJEB33736, sample SAMEA104288489) | Azolla caroliniana | place: Brazil | collected 1987 | study: EMG produced TPA metagenomics assembly of the PRJEB19522 data set (Is there foul play in the... | reverse complement strand
GGATTTTTTCTCTCCGTAATTTCTCTCTGTGGCACTTTATGGTGCCGAATGTGGGCTATATGCGAACTGGGCTTAAAAATAACATACTCTAAAAAGTAATCTTTTTTAAAGCGCACAGTTATTGAGTTGTTTCTATCTCTTTCCCATTCTAAATAAAAGAATCTACTTTCAGTTACTGTTAAACTACTAGGTTTAGAAATATTTCCAATGGTTTCAATAAATGAAAATATTCCTTTAAAAGATTCCAAAGAAATATGAGAATCTTCTTCTAAATCTCACAAATCTTTTAGTTCGCTAATCCGGTTTAAAAGATAATTATTTTTCAATTTAATAATATCAATACTATATTCTAGTATTTCTTTAAAGGTCAATAATTTATCTATTTCATCTATTTGAATTAATTTCTTGGTTTGTTTTTTGAGATTATAAGGGTTATATTCTTCAATTATGTTTATTGATTTGTTGGTTGTTAGTAAAATTTTATTTTCTTTGTTTTCATTGAATACACGAAATCCCAAAAGATGTTTTTTTCTATAAAAAATCTTGGTTCTTCTGAAAACAAAGATGAAAAGAAAGAGGGACTGAGGTACTCTTTTGTTGACTACTGGGGGTTACTTCCATCTTACTCTTCCATTAATTTTTCAATCTCATCTGAAGTTGGGATCTTTTCATTTGTTTTTTCTTCAAATTCTTTCAAAGCATTATCTAATGAGCTTACAAGTGATTTGGCAGTAATGTGAGAAGCATTGAGCACCGCTTCTACTTTTCCATTGCGTCTTAATTAAATTAAAGTATCACTTTTAGATACTCCAATAGCAAACTCGTTGAAGTAAATAGTATTTAATTCACCAGATTTGATTATCTCTATGATACTTTGTTCTTGATTGTGTTTTTCTGAATCCATTACCTTGCCTCTTAGTGCTATTGCCAATATTATAGATTGATTCGAGGAAAACCCAGTTACTTTAATTTAATCTCACGCAAAAACCATAAAAACAACTTTGCGCCTTTGCGTCTTTGCGTGAAAATATCCTTCTACAGGCTTTGGAAATACTTATCTAAGGCCTCATGTACCAACTCAGTCATTGGCCGATCTTGCTTTTCTGCTGTTTCCTTAAGTTGCAGATAAACATCATCTCGCAAACTCACCCGATGACGAGATTTACCGCTACTGGTAGGTTCTCCCGGTGTGTAGTTAGCTGAAAATTCGCGGATAGCATCAAAACCTGTGCGATCACAAAAATCACCAAAACTCTCTTTACCCTTCCGCGACTTCTTAAACAAGACAAAAATTGGCTCTAAAAAGCTTTCTATGTCATTGTCGTGTAATTTTTCAATGATAGGTTGTGCTAACCGTGTTTGATCTGGTGAACCACCCAACCAAACTTGATAAGATTCCGGCGCACTACCCACAAACCCTAATTCTGCCATATAGGGACGAGCGCAACCGTTAGGGCAACCAGTCATCCTTACTACAAAATGGTCTTTTTGTAAACCCACTTTATCTAATAAAGCCCGGATTCTTTCTAAAATTCTAGGAATTGCCCTTTCTGATTCCGTAATCGCTAAAGCACAAGTAGGTAAAGCGGGACAAGCCATAGCATAGCGGGTTAAGGCTGCGATTTGCGTAGGGTCAACGATAATACCACACTTGTCGAGAATCTCTTGAATAGCTTCTTTATCTTCCGGTAGAATATCGTAAAAAATCAGGTTTTGGTTAGGTGTGAGGCGGATGGGTAAGTTAAATTGTTCAACAATTGACCGCAAAGCGGTTTTCAGTTGAAATTTACCTTCATCTTTTACCCGACCATTATCAATGGAAATCCCTATGAATAGTTTACCGTCGCCCTGTTCATTCCAGCCCAGGAAATCTTGATATTTGAACTTGGGTAATTCTTTAAACGGTTCGACAGATTTACCAAAGTATTCTTCGACTTTAGCGCGGAATTTATCTATACCCCAATCATTGATTAAATATTTTAATCTGGCGTGTCTTCGGTCTGTGCGATCACCATAATCTCTCTGAGTCGCAACAATCGCCTTAACGATATCATAAACATCATCTTTGACCACATAGCAAATTGGGTCAGCTAGTCGCGCAAAGGTTTCTTCTTTATTGTGGTTTCTTCCTAAACCACCACCCGCAAAAACATTAAAACCTTGGAGTTCCCCTTTCTTATTGGTCATTACGACCAAAGTCAAATCTTGGGAATACAAATCAACGGAATTATCACCAGGAACAGTCACGCAAATTTTAAATTTGCGGGGCATATAGTGAGTACCATAAATTGGTTCTACGGAATCATGAATAATAGTACCATTACCATTCTTTTCCCTAGCTGCTTTCACATCTGGATGCTCTTCCGCACTAATGGCTTTTTCCCCATCCAACCAAATCTCATAATAAGCACCAGTTTGGGGTGAGAGCAAATCAGCGAGATTTTGGGCATATTCCCAAGCATACAGATATTCTGGGCGATTTTTAAAAGGTACAGCGGGAGCCATAACGTTGCGGTTGATGTCACCACAAGCACCCAACGTTGAACCCAAGTTTCCAACAATTGTAGCGATCGTACTTTTCAGATTCTTTTTCAAAATCCCGTGAATCTGAAAACCCTGACGAGTTGTAGCTCTTAACGTATGATTACCATATTCATCCGCCAACTTATCCAAAGCCAAATAAAGCTGCGGTGGTACTAACCCACCAGGATTTTTTGTCCGCAGCATCATTTGGTAATCTTTCTCCTGTCCCTTAGCACGATTATCACGGTTATCCTGTTGATAAGACCCATGAAACTTCAGAATCTGCACCGCATCTTCACTAAAGTGGGTTGTATCCTGAAGAATTTCTGTTGCTACAGGTTCACGCAAAAAATCACTGTTTTCTTTGATACCTTCAACTCTGGAAGGCTTGCGGTTGGTCAGAGAGGTAGGAGCAGTGTTAACCATTACAGTAGTATGTTTGTCAATAATGCACGAGTTAAAGCCAAATTTAGGAATTGAAAAATACCTTATTCAGCTGGTAGAACACCGAAAATCCGGTCGGGATTATGAGGAATAATTTAATCTTAACACGGTGAAATGCTGGCTTTATTAGTGATGTAACACTTAATAAAACCAGCATCAACAGTAAATAGGTGTAATTAAACACAACATAATATTTTTGCTTTCTCCTGTTGACCTAAGACTATGAACATAGTTGTTGTCAACAGTATCTATAAACTTGAATTGCACCAACTTACTGAGGATATATATTCTATCAGACTAAGTTAGCAACTCAGCTAACTTTTTACCGAAAACGATAGCCGATACCACCATTGATGCTAACAGCAGAAGCATCACTATTTTGGTAAGCACCGAGTCCTACTTTAGCGTTAGTGTAGACTAGGAAATTTTTAGTAACTTCAGATTCCATCCCTGCACCTACAACTACAGCATCTCTGTTACCAATGGGAGTTGGTTTACCATCTGACTCTACAAAAGAATAGCCACCAGTGATAAAGGCATTTGTTTTATTAGCAATGGGTAAATCTAGAGAAACTTCAGGAATGATCGCACTGGTTTCATCACTCCAAAGGACATTACCCCGTGCAGAAAAAGGAGTATTGCCCAATTTGACACGACCTGTAATACTTCCACCAAAGGTAGCCGCATCACCACTTTTTCCACCATTGGTAACACCAGCAGCTACACCAGCACCAATATAACTAGCATCTGTGCCTTTTTGTGTTTCAGCAGAAGCTCTACTAACAGACAGAAATGCAGGAATAATTACTAAGGAAGATAAAGCAGAAATTGTAACTAAAGACTTGAGAAAGCGTTTCATAATTTTCACCTAATTTTAGAAGTTTTAGTGTTAAATTGTAGGTCGAATATCAGCTGAAAATGTTCCAGATGATTTTAAAATTTACTACAGTTATTGTTTGTTCCTACTGATGCAATCTATGGAAGATTAAGTGGGAGAAGTAAATTTTTGAATCATTTTGAATCAACAATTATAATTACACATCTAGAGCCTAGTATTGCAGATTCAGAGATTTACTAGCAATTTTCCTGGAAATTGAATCATGGTAACGACTGAAAACGTATTGTCGGGTTTAATGGGTGTATGTGTCGGAGATGCATTGGGTGTACCCGTGGAGTTTACAAGCCGTGCTGAACGCCTAAAATCTCCAGTCACATCAATGTTGGGTTATGGTACGTGGGATCAACCACCCCGAACTTGGTCAGATGACAGTTCACTAACTTTGTGTTTAGGAGAATGTCTTTATGAGGGATTTTCTCTCCATGCTATTATATATAGCCAAGTCCTTCTGGCGTTGGTACAAAGAAGGTTACTGGGGCGCTTACAGTGAAGTCTTCGATATTGGTGGCACTACAAGACAACCTGTTGTTAATTGCCATCAAGGTGTATCACCTCTAAAAGCAGGAGGTACTGGTGAAAATAGTAATGGCAATGGTTGTTTGATGCGAATTTTGCCAATGGCTTATTTTTATCAGACTTGGACTTTCCAGGAACTGATAGAACGAGTACATCAAGTTTCTTGCATTACTCACACCCATCTCCGTTCCCAAATGGCTCGTGGGATTTATATTAGTATTGCTGTGCAGTTATTGGCAGCACTGAAACCCAAACCCGCTTATTTGCAAGGCTTAGACAAGATTCAATCCCTTTATTGTAGTAGTGAATATGCTTTAGAAAAACCCCATTTGGATAGAGTTTTCAGTGATGAAATTGCCCGAATACCCATCGAAGAGATTAACTCTGGCGGTTATGTGATTGACACCCTGGAAGCATCTTTATGGTGTTTATTAAATAGCTAATCCTACGCCCAAGCTGTACTCACATCTGTCAACTTAGGAGGATACGGATACTACTTACTGGGGCGGTAACTGGTGGTTTAGCGGGAATTCATTACCGTGTGGCAAATATTCCTACCGAATCACTGGAGCAAATTGCCCGCAAATCGGACATTATAGACTTGGCAAATCGTGTCTCCCTAAGGCACTCTAAATCAGGGTGTAGGGAAAGGGGTGTTTCTGTCCTTCGTAACGGGTGTTTTACTACCTATTAGACTGCTCTGAGGAAGAATACTCACTCTATTTGCACTTGTTCATTGATCCAATGTTGCTAGCTAGGAGTAGAGAGCAGAATCGGTAGAGCAATGATTTCTGGGAGTTGATAAGAATGGAGCTCTGTGATTTTGGCTTCTAAAGTTGAGAATAGCGCCAAATTTCTTTTCATCACCAACGGCCATTCATTCTCCTTGTGGATTTCTCCTTGCCATCTGTAAATAGAGTGGATAGGTGACAGACTGACCGCAGCCGCGAGTTTAGCTTTGACAACTGCTTGTAAGATCGCTTTAGCTTCCTGCTCAGAAGCAACTGTCACCAATACTACACCATAACCAGTTGGTTGCTGCATTTTTGCTAAACTAGAGACAAGGAGTAAACCTGGCCATCAATCAACAGTCGGGTAATGCCTTTGGCTTGTAGATGGGTACTAGCCTTATGCAGCATTCTACTGTCAGGAACTTTAATCACGCGATCGCGCTTAGTAGAGAAGCGTTTAGCAACTCGATGATTATCAAAAACTGGCAGAGTTTTCTGTTGAGTTTCGATAGTAGGAATCAGACCCAAATCCCCAAAATCCTTGAGTGGTCTGGTAATTAATTCCGCAGAACGGTCAATTACCAAATAGCAAGTTTTCGGCAAATGTGCCACAGACAAAGGTAAAACTTGAACAGCTACTTCCCCTGGTCTACGTTTTGTGACTAAGGGTTTTTGCTCCTCAAAGTCTTCATCCTCAAAGTCCTCATCATCTTCATACAAATCGTCATCTAAATCATCCAAATCATCAGACTCATCCAGCAAATCATCGTCGAATAAATCTCCAATAACGCTTGCCTCCGGCTCTTCATCCTCTAGAATTGTTCTAGGGATGCTGGGGAGTTCAGTCGGTCTATGTCTAACGATTTCTATTTCTTTAACTACTGGTAGTTTCGGTTTTTCCGTCCCTGGTTTTTCCGTCCCTGGTTTTTCCGTGGCTGAGGAGCGCGTTTTCACCCGTCTAATAGCCGGAATGGGTGGTGGAATCGTCTCAGACTTAGGAAGTTCTTCTATCGCTGGCTTCTCTGGTTCAAGATGAAGCAACTCTAAGCGGGGCCTATTGCTGCTTAGAGTTGCTGTCTCTATCTGTGGTTGACTCAACAGAGGTAACTGCTCGTAACTTACCTGTGCTCTGCCTTCAGGGGTTCTAGCAGCACGTTTTAAAGAAACAAGGTATTCGTAATCTTCTTCAGGTAAGGTACTTTTGAGCAGTCTGCTAATTGTTGAGTTACTCACTCCATACCGTTCTGCCAAAGTCGAAGTAGTTTCGGCAGTCTCTCTATATAACTTGAGAATTTCTTGTTTGTCAGAATCTGTTAATTTTCTCACGGTAGACACCAAAATGTGCTAAGTTCGTTTGCGTCCACTTGTACGTCGCTTAAGGCTTAATGATGCTTCATGTTCCAAAGCAGCGCCCATACCAAATAACACTCCACTAAATACCCAGAAAACTTCTAGTATGTCTCCACTTTGATAATCTGGAAGATAATTAGTGGCATATTTAAACCACATATCTGCAATGTATAGCGAAAATGCCGCTGCTGCAATCATTCTCCAGGAGAGAGAAACTTTTCCTCCCCAAAAAGCCAGCAACATAATAGTCGCAATAATTAATAGCAGTACATCACTAACTATATAAAACCAATTCAAAACAAAAGCAATTTGTTGATAAATAGGAGCAAGTCCCTCGGCCGGTCCCTTATTTGTCTGAGAAATCGACCAGGCTACAAAACTTCCTAACACTCCAATTGAGGCTACAATCAGCCACTGCAATTTTTCTAGATTGATGCGCCGTGAAAACAAAGCTAAAGCCATACCAGCGCCGAGAAATAAGTAAGTCAGTACAAAAAACACATCCCCTAGAGACACTTCTGGATCTTGCTTTAACACTACTTCTGTGTAGCCGAAAAATATGCCTCCAATGCAATAAGCAATCATACCCAAGCCGATCAAGAGCCAAACCTTTCGACTACTGACAATTTGAGTGCTGCGCCAGTTTCTTAAGCATAATACACCTGCACCCAAGTAAGCCAAAGCTTCAAAAATATTTGTTCCTAAGACGTACCAATTACCACGGATTTCTGTGTTATTTGACCCTGGTATTTTAGCGCTAAACAACAAAAAGTATAACAGAGCTAACACAGACCAGCTAATGCCAAGCAAGATGATGTTTGGAGTAGAGAAAATGGACTTTGAACGGTACGAATTGTCGTCAGATTTACTCATAGGTTTCAACTAGGTAAATGCACTTTAGCAATATTTTTGGCGGAATTGATTGTGTTACAGACAATAGTTAACTAGATAGAGCATAGGATTTTTCACCAAAACTACCACTAATGGATGGTTGGTGAGCAAATAATATCCATGCTACTGCCAAAGTTTACCTAGTGGAGATTGATTTAACCAACGGATAAATACTAATCGCTCTTCTTCTGGCATATCTTGTAATCGATCCTCTAATTGACGGGCAAAGTTGGTATCACCAAAATATGTTTTTCCTAGTCGATGTAGCTCTTCCAGGAGAATAATCACATGAGTTTCTTGCCAAGTAGGCAATTTGGGCATTTGTGAAGGCTCCACAGTTATCATAGATTTGGCTGACTCTAAAGAAGACGCTTGAGGAAATTGCTTTTGTTGTAATATCCCCGTTATCTCTTTTTCAAAAAAACTAGCTTGCCGATTGCCTAATAAATCTTCAATGTCTAGATAAACGGCTTGCAGCAGTAGAATACTAGCCAACGTCAAAATTTCCGTGTTGCTATGCCTACCTGTGTCATTTTCTAGCTGTTCCAAGCGGATTTTACCCCAGACGCTATAACGTTCTGGTTCTTCTAGTAAGACACAGGCTTTACCACGATTGTCTGTGAGGGATCTCCACAAAGCTTTGGCTTCAACCTCTTGACTGGCTTTTAAAACACTTATCAGGCGAAAAGTTTGCCCCTGATAATGGAGGATCGGCACCTGCTGATCCCGCGTTGGGTGCTGAATTGTTGATATTTCAACATCCTGGCGTTTAAGAATAAACATGGCACTAGCAAATAACTCCTCACAGGGGCTGTTTTGACAAGGGATATGTCATGGACTTGGGCAAGATTGCCAAAAGTATAATTATTTATATTATGGTTATGGTGGGGTAAAATTAGGCAATTGCCAAATGCTTTACGAACTTATGCAGAAAATGGCATTAGTTGATATGAGCAAATTACCCCTTGACATCACAATATATCTGAAATCTGCCATTTGGTTAGTTTTTAGTGTACATCGACTGACTAACGACTAGGGAATTAGTGTTGATATTGTGAAATTTTTAATTTCATCTTGCTTGTTACTAGGAAAAAGAGATATCATGGTGTATGATGGCTTTTTGATAAGCCAGATATTTGGTCTTGGGCGCGTAGCTCAGTGGATAGAGCAATTGCCTTCTAAGCAATCGGTCGCAGGTTCGAACCCTGCCGCGCTCGTTTTAATTTAAGATGTACCCTCAAAGCTCTTTAAGTAATGACATGGGCTAATGTAGGCTAAATTACAAAAGCTTTTCCTGGGAACTTTGTAATATACCGATATTACTTATAGATGTCGAGGTTAGCAAAAACGAAGCTGCTTTTTGGGCTATAACTTCAGAAAGCTTAACCTGATTGATAGTAACTAAACCTTCGTTGACGAATGAATCTCTCACTAAGGCTTTTTCTCCACTATTAAAAGAAGTTTCATAAAATACTTCTTTAATTCCAGCGGAGATAACTAACTTTAAACAAGATAAACAAGGTTCCAAGGTTACATATATACTAGCACCATCTGTAGATATACCATACTTTGCGGCTTGTGCGATCGCATTTGCTTCGGCGTGTACAGCCCTTGATGGTAAGGTCTTACTTGCATCACAACTAGTTAGCCCTGGATAGCAATATCCTTGAGATGTACAATGGGCTGAACCAGATGGTGAACCATTATAACCTGTGGCTACGACTTGCTTATTTTTAACAATTACAGCACCCACTGGAAAAGCTATACAAGTTGAGCGAGTCGCTGCTAGTTTAGCTAACATGAGAAAGTATTCATCCCAAGTTGGTCTTTGATGGTATTCGTTAGATGAGTCAATATCCTGCATAGTTTGTTAATTTTAAACTTTATTCTACTGCTGTAGTGACAACAAAAATCCTAGACGCTATTTTTGCCACTTTAATAAATTCCACTTTAATAAAACGGGTTTCAATTGATTTAAAGCATCTTCACAGTCATTAAATTGAATCTCAGTAATCACAGTGGGAATACCACGAGGAAATCTTGATATGCTTTTACTTTTTTCGTACATAATAATAGGAATTTTGTTATTTTCTGCATAAGCTAATTCCATTCCTACACCGAAAGAAAGGAAAGCAAGATAAGCAATAATCAAGTCTGATCTGATATGCTGACCTGGTGCTTATCTTGCTCGAAAACTTCATGAGGAGTAATATCAGGATTATTTACTGGATCACTGTGTAAATATGGTTCATAAGCTTGAAAAAAATTTCTTCACAAACCAAGCCTATTTTCTCATAAAATGCTTTAGTTTTTGCTGGATTTTTCACATCAGTAGGCGCACCGGACACATACACTTTGTACATTTCTACTACTTACCTTTTAGCACAAAAACAGACAACTAAGTTCTCTCACAAAAATCAGTGATTCAAATTATCAATATCTTTCTGCAAAACATAGAGGTTATTATTTTTATTTGCGTGTGGCTGAATTAACTATTGGATGAATTTGTGTTTTTATCTGTCTAAGAAACATATTTAAGTTGGAGGTATATGAAAATGAAGGTTTAAATAGGGCAATAGCTGAAATAATTACTGCTAATCAGGCTGCAATTGCACTTAGTGCTGTCCATCTTACCTGCTCATCTGAACCTGAAAAACTAAGCAATGTATCTTGAATACCTACTTTAAGTTTTTTCTTCTGATTCCAGCATCAGTTTCTTTAGGAGTCCAGTATTATCTCTAATCCAACTATTTTCTCTGTGACTAAAATAATCATCAATTTCATTACGATGACGCTGTCCACGAAGTACATCTAGTGTTGCGGGATTATCCGAATTGGGTTCAGTTAAGGTTTTAGAACTTAATTTTTCAATTGCCAAATAGGCAATTGGGCTTTGAACATCTCTTACATTAACTCTAATGGCTTCCTCTGAAAAATTATGAATGGCTGAAAAATTATGAATGGCTATACAAGGAACACCTGACCAGTTAGGATTTACTCTTGTACCAATATGTCCTAAACCAACTGAAACTCTATCAACCACAGAATAAAGTGGACCTCAAAATAGATTACTAAGCCAGAGAGATTCATCAGTCCATACTAGAGTAGTATCTTTTGGGGGTATGTAGAAAAACTTCTGTTCTTCATTAGGGTTATCTTGCTTTGCTTCTTTATCTATTGGTAAGCATTTTTCTAGTCCAATTGCATAAGCATACTCACTAGCCGTTAGACATAAATCAGAGGCTTTAATGCTAGCTGGTTTAAGAGGATGAAAAAGTATTCCTTTACCAAGCTCCCTAATAATATCCCGATCACTCAAAACTGACATGAAATACTCCCTAGGCTTTAGATATCATTAGAATTTTGTACAACCATTCGCAACCTTGTTGGTTGTTACCAGTTACTTATCTTGAATATATGACTTGTCAAGTTTAATACAGTCTGCCGCTTTTTGCAATTCCAAACCTAAATATGCAGCATGATCTGGACGTATTGTAGGGGAAGCAGCACAAATTGCTCTGATTAATTTTAGAGCATTTTTACCATAGTAGCAACCGACAATCTCCCCACTACCGGGGGTTGTATGTGTGACAACAATTTGACCATCTGCAATTTCAATTAAGAAGTTTCCTGCAGGATCATAGTAATCTATGTTCCTGCAAATAGCCACATATTGTTGTTGAATCAGTTGTTCTGCATTGCTCCAAGTATCATCATATATATGAGCCGACTGACTCAGAGTTATTAGTGGTCCCATTTTCAAATCATATTCAGAACGTTTAGCAATTTCATCTCTAATATGTTTTTGCAAAGCTCTTAATCCCATTGCATTTGCAGGCCAAGCGGCAAACATATCATTACTTCTGAGAGTCGCAGTTAGTGATAATTCATTATCAACAATTCTCAGCCAAATATGATTCAAACAAGGACTGCCACCTTGATCATGATCTTTTACATCCCATAATGTCATGACTGCACTAGCCGCATCAATTTCTCCAACTAATTTATTAACCACCTGCTCAATTTGATCTCGTCCAAACCAAGAACGCAAACGTTGACCATAGGTATATTTCACTCCTTCACGATTAGGTGAATCATCTAAAATTTGAGAAATATATTCTTCTAGAAAGCTTCTATGAATTGGTAAATAATTTGGTTCAGGAAAATAAAAATCAGCAGGTTCATCGGTGATAACTGCTATCAAATCTATTAATTCTTGCCATTTGCCATCATAGCCGGTTGGTCTTATTGTGCCTGTGGTTTTAATGCGATGAATAATTTTTACCCAAGTTTCAGCTATGGTTTTACCTTCTATGCGATGTCCATAACGTGAACCAGGTAAAACTGTGGGTTCAACGGTAGACATGGGAAATTCTAATGGAAATCCCCAAGGCTCAATTATTTCTCTTTGAGAGTACTTTTTAACTAAATTAACTGCTTCTGTAATTGATTTAGCTTCTTGAACTTCTATTGAATGTCTGAGTTTTCCTAAGGAATTAATATCAATATCAATTTCAATATAACCAGGAATGGCAGAAAGAATCTTCCAGGATTTACGTCCGGTGTCACTTAAACTTTCTTCAACACCATTGTGAAAAAAGTCGAGTAAGCATTGAGAAGCACCTGCGTTTTTATCTTCTTTGGTGGCGTTAAGAATTACTAAATAACGAACATGGGGATTTAATAATAAATTACGGATGAGTAAATTTATACCTCTGGTGGGAGAGTACAACTGACCGATAACGGCGTAATCTGAGGGTTGCAGGTGTTTAGTGATCGCTTGCTTGACTGTCCACCCTGTAATTACTGCTGTTTGCCCATTTCCATAAATCAACTGGTTAGGCTTATGTTGGGCTGTGTAACGAAATTTAGTTGTTTGACCTGTGTGTGTCATCTTTAGCTAAAGGTAAAATTTTATTAAAATAACATTACTCTGATAGATCAATGTTTTTATTTTCACAAATCTTAACTTTTATTTAGCAATTTAGATTCTACCTAAAGATTTACGCAAGTGTCACACTCAAGTTGCTTGTAGGGTACGTCAGATGTAGAAAATCTTTTGATACTAAGCAATTCCTAGGTCTGACCCACCTTAGCCTTAGTAATATGCCATTTGCGTCAGACCTGGATCTCAATACCATCTTTAATGTAAGTTGTTATACTGCAAACGGGTGAAACTTGGTGGTAGCTGAAAATACTTGTAAAGTATTGATTTAATTGTTATATTTCTTTACATAGGCAAAATTATGGAAATAAAATCATGCGTGGAAGCGGTTCTATGATAGACGACCAAGGTAAAAGGAATAGCTTTGCAGTTGAGCCAAAGATATATGTAGACGAATAAGGCGATCACACAGGATTCACAACCTATGCAGAACTACTTAACGGTCGGCTAGCAATGATTGGATTTGTATCTTTGATAGCATTAGAAGTATTGACAGGACACGGTGCTTTAGGTCTTTTAGCAAGACTTTAAAAATCATTAAAAATTGCGTTATATAAAGTTGTATAAACCAGAGAGATGGGAATTTTTCCGTCTTTAATTTTGGGAACTTTTGAGGGGATTTAATGCTATACTATAAGTAGTAAGTACAGGGGGGAGTCTATGGTTTTAACTGCTTCAACGATGTTATCTCTAGGTACTAAGGCACCAGATTTTTATCTACCAGAAGTTGGATCTGGAGAAATAATTTCCCTAGCTAATTTTGCAAATAAAAAAGCACTGTTAGTGATGTTTATTTGTCGGCACTGTCCATTTGTAAACCATATTCAAACAGAATTAGCACAATTAGGAAAGGATTACTTCAACACCGATTTAGGGATTATAGGTATTAGTGCTAATGATGCTCAAAATTATCCAAATGATGCACCGGAATCATTGAAAGAAATGTCCACTGAGTTGGAATTTAAGTTTCCTTTGTGCTACGACGAAACCCAAGCAATAGCGAAAGCTTACACAGCAGCTTGCACACCGGATTTTTTTCTATTTGATCAGGAAAGAAGACTAGTTTATCGCGGAGAATTAGATGATAGCCGCCCCAGTAACAACAAACCCGTAACAGGTGCAGATTTGCGAGCAGCGATTGAAGCTGTGTTGGCTGATCAAGCCATTACAAATGAACAACAACCGAGTATTGGTTGCAACATTAAATGGAAATCAGGAAACGAACCTAATTATTAGTAAGGAATAGGTTGTAGGGAGCAGTAGGGGAAAATAACAACTGATAACTGATAACTGATAACTGATGTTCAATGATCAATTTCCAAATTGAGGATATAGCATCCTAGTTGGATTTTCTCTGACCACAATTCATACTCAAGCCGTAAATTTTCTGGTATAATTCTTCCCGTGATGTCTAGACTTTTCGTAAAATTACGTAAACGAATTGGTTTCTGCGGTTGTAAAGACTCATTGGGCAACCAATAACGACTAATGCCATAAACACCTTTTTCCCAGAAATGTCGGTAACTTACTTGAGTGTTACCTTGCATAGTCATAATTACTCGGTAAGGTGAAATCTCCAACCACAAAATTCTGGGACTGGTGGGAGTGTCAAAATTTTTTTGAGTTTGAGGAAGGGGATCTTCTGGACTGAGTAAACTTCCTACTTCACAACTAATTAAAGGTGGTGCAGTCAATAGTAAATGAAATCGCTCAGTATCTTTTTGATACAATGTCCCGGCAGTTTCAACTACAGACCAGACTGGCAAGTCAGTGGAAATAATGGATAAACAAACAGGTTTGCGGTGATGGGTGAGCATGAGAGCAATAAGTGTGAGAAGCCGTTGAATAAAATCAAATGAACATTAGGTGATCTAAAAAGTTAGTTTAAACAACTAAATAGTAAAACCTGCTTAATATTAACCGAATCTAGTAATTTGTTAATCTCGACAAGTCAATATGCAAAAAGGTGGAAATTAAAGCTAAACAATAAAAATGATGCTTTTTTTAGAGATAATTAGTCGATAAATCAAGGTGGTGAATATTTTTCTCAAGACTCTCAGAATATAGCCAGAACTTAAGGAGAGCAAAAATTCATGGTTGAGGCACGAAAAGCGATAGGATACTAGGAAGGAATTCACCAGTGGCAGCTTAAGAAGTCACTGAGAGATTTCAAATCTATTCAAAAGCCAGTGTATCCTAATGTCGGCTGCTGTTATAATTTTAGAAACTCAAGAAAACGCTTCTCATAACTTAATTATTCAGCGACCCCCTGCTGGTCTGTCTCTACAGGGTCGCATCAGAGTTCCTGGGGATAAATCTATTTCCCATCGGGCTTTGATGTTGGGTGCGATCGCTGAAGGTGAAACTCAGATTCAAGGACTGCTTTTAGGTGAAGACCCCCGCAGCACTGCTAACTGTTTCCGGGTGCTTGGTGCGGAAATTTCTGAATTAAATACGGAATTTGTGGGGGTAAAAGGGATTGGACTGGGGAATTTTCAAGAACCTTTTAATGTGTTGAACGCAGGTAACTCTGGTACAACCATCAGATTGATGTTAGGCCTTTTAGCTTCCCATCCAGGGCGATTCTTTACGGTTACAGGTGATGATTCGTTGCGAGCGCGTCCTATGTCCCGTGTTGTCAAACCTTTACAACAAATGGCAGCAGAAATTTGGGGACGCAAAGGTAACTCGTTAGCACCCTTAGCAATTCAAGGACAAGCCCTCAAACCTATTCATTATCATTCTCCTATCGCTTCGGCGCAAGTGAAATCCTGTATTTTGCTTGCAGGTTTAAACACCGAAGGTCAAACTACCTTCACCGAACCCGCTTTATCAAGGGATCACAGTGAACGGATGTTACGAGCTTTTGGGGCAGAATTGAGTATAGACCCAGAAACCAATAGTGTTACCGTGACTGGTAATGCTAAACTCTACGGTCAAAAAGTGATTGTTCCCGGAGATATTAGTTCAGCCGCTTTTTGGTTAGTTGCAGGGGCTATTGTTCCCGGTTCTGATTTGGTTGTGGAAAATGTCGGTGTGAATCCCACCCGCACCGGAGTTTTAGAAGCTTTATCAATGATGGGAGCAGATATTGAACTGGAAAATCAGCGAGAAGTTGCTGGGGAACCGGTCGCAGATTTGCGGGTGTGTTCTAGTCAGTTAAAAAGTTGTACCATTGCAGGGGATATTATACCCAGATTAATTGATGAAATTCCCATTTTGGCGGTAGCTGCGGCTTTTGCCCAAGGGACAACCATTATTCGAGATGCAGCAGAGTTGCGAGTCAAAGAGAGCGATCGCATTACTGTGATGGCACAACAACTCAATCAAATGGGAGCAAAAGTGACCCAATTACCTGATGGAATGGAGATTACTGGTGGTACTGCTTTGATGGGTGCTGAGGTAGACAGTTATACAGATCATCGGATAGCTATGAGTTTAGCGATCGCTGCTCTTAATGCTAGTGGAACTACTACTATTCACCGTGCAGAAGCAGCAGCTATTTCTTATCCCAATTTTACCAACACTTTAGTAGAAGTTTGTCGTTAAAGGTGATCGAAGAGGCTCTTGTGCAGAGAGCTTTCTAGGAGGGGGGATTTTAAACTCCCCTATGCCACTCATGGTTGCAAGCCACCACTGAATTAGGGCTTGCTGATAGCGTAGCGTGGCGTTAAGGCATATAAATGGAAAACCTGGATAAATCAATAGTTGAAGGGCTATTTAAGGTTGATAAGATACAGGAAATCCGCCTTGATACCATGAAAACTCAAACACTTTTTCAGATTCTAGATGATTCTAAATCCTCCTGTTCTTCCTTCTTCCTTCTGACTCCTAATCGTCACGAGGAACTTTTTCAGCACGGCCCAATGATCTTGAATTTTTAATTTTTAATTCCCCGACAAAGCTCACAGGGGATTTTTGATTTTCCCCTGTTTCCTTATATATTATAATTTTCTGTTTCTGGATGCAAAATACTGCCGATATAATTCACAGCTTGGTATTACTTTATCTTTTAACTGTTTAATCACCCCCATAGTACTCAGTGTATAAATCATGATCGAATCTAATGATTTTAGTTCTTGAGCATTGATGACACTATCTAACGCCTTTGCTAATTCAGCATCTTCTTACAATGTTGCTTGATGACATTGCAAATGAGAAGAATAAATTCCACTCGATGTAGCTGCTGTATTCAGAAATTGAGCAAAGTTAATTTCCCCACGACTAAGATGATAAATAGCCGTATGTGTTAACGCTGGATGTCCTTCCAGCATCGCCATCAATTCTCCAGCTTCTTGGTAATCAGTCCATTTGAGTCCATAGCGTTGAGCTAACTGCTGTGCCTGCTCTAGATTAAAACTGCTTAACTCTATTGGCAATCCTACATTAAATGGCGATTGTTTTAATTGAAGAGGGACATAAATTTTAGTTCAGTGGACTATAATCAACCGTAACTTTTCCCAAATTCGTTCTCTCTTACCTTCTTCATACCAAGAACGAAACAAAGGTAAAACATCTTTTGCCACTTGAGGATGTTCAAAAATATAATTGACTTCATCGAACGCTAAAACTAGTGGAGTATCAATTTGCTTTAAGATATGGTTGCAAAAATTAGTTGTTCTCCTTATTTTTGCAACCATATCTTCATTCCAATAGTCTTCTAACTTTGATTAAAACTGAAGTTAACGAGTAATATTTGCACACAGCCAGCGCAAAAAGCGATTCAAATCGTCCAAAATTACGTCATCAATTTGTTCTAAATTTAAGCTAACATTACGGTAGCCTTGGTGAGTGAAATAATTTAAAATTCTCAGTAGTAAAGAGGTTTTACCCATTTCCCCAGATGCTTTAGTTCGCACTAAAGACCCGGCTTTTTTAATTTCTTCATAAACTTGTATTTCCACCGCAGTTCGTTCAATCTAGGAAGGAGAATCGAGAGGAACTGCACCGCTTGGATAACAGGGAGAATTGAGGTAACTGTCCATATTTTCTATAGACCCAGGAGGATAGGGGCTAATATGGGATCAAGATAGGGTTGCTGAGATGTCTTTGAGCCTATTTAACTCCGAATTAGTGGTAACTATCTGGGAATTAGACATTTGCCTTGTCAGATTGTCATTTACCCAATCTAAACTAAAGACTTTCCCATAGATTGGGTTCTTAACCGTTAAACTTCCTTGGTGTTATGCCACAAGTCCCCACAAACGCAATTCTAGGTACTCAGGGGAATTGTAAGCAGGGATTTTTCGCTCTAGTATAATTTGCTTATATAGCTGCAATAATTGTGTGCTTTTTGGAGTATTGCGAAGCAAGGGCTCGCGAATCATCCTTAAATGCTCTGGTTCATCCTGACTTTCCCAATTCTTGATAATTATATTCTCTCTAGTTCGCTCCACCCACTACGATTACTCATACTCTTGAGGAGGACAAAATTCTGTATTCTCATTGTAAGAATTAACTATTAACCAACACAGTTTTTGAGTTCGAAAATGTTGTCCATTAGTCCAATATATAACTTCTTTTAAAATTGCTTCCGGGGTGCTAATTTTTCCTATCAATCCCTTGACTAAAGGCTGGCTATCTTGTAGATTAAATCCTTGTAATTCAATAGACCTCTTGTAGAATTAATTTTATGTTATGGTGGGGGTTTTCTTTGTTTTAGCGAAAAGTTAGAGTTACAGGGTTATGTTTAAATTAGCGAGCGCAAAGAACACCAAACAAAAATACATAAAATCTACAACTCTCTATTATACGACAGAAACAATTTCCCAAGAGGTCTAATGATAAGTCAATACCCATTTGCTGCATTGCTCTGACTTGAAATTCTGAATCCAATTTATTGACTAAAGATACTTTGTTACTAAATCGATTAGGGATTTTATGATAAATATTTTCACCTTTAATTTTTAAGTCTGGTGAAGGCGCCAATTCTTGAAATGAGGGATTTAGATACTTTCTCCAGATGTCAACTGGTTCAATAGTATGGGTATCTGCGTCAATAATTTTATATCCATTCAACATAAAGAGATTCTGCTATATATATTACTTTGAAACTATTGAAGTATACAGTTAACAAATACCTACTGAAGAGCAAATATGTAATTAATTTTGTTGAGTAAATTGTCAAAGTTGATTCTATTGTTAAAATAGCTGTAGGAGTGATAATTAGACTGTACGAGGTAACAGTATATGAAAGAGTTTTAGAAAAGTGAATACAGTCAAGCAGGTTGAGCTTATTGAAAATTTAATCAATCAACTCAGAGATTGATCTGTATTCTTGAAAGTTTTTTCCTGAAGAAAGCTTGTATAGTCTGGTTGTGATAGGTTTTTACCACTCCTTCAGCATGCATGATGTAAATATGTTTTGAGCTTAGAAAGTAGCGGGAATATATGGAGCAGTAGGAGTAATATGTTGCTCATCATTATCATCAACCTATGCCTGAATCTGCCCATTTGTGAGGTTAAAATCAGAGAGATGTAGAGGATATGCTACTACTAAATTCCATTTACCATTGGTTGTTTATTGTAATTTTCCAACAAAGTCATTCCACTCAACCACAATATTCACTGTTCCTATAATTTCGGCGATCGCTACAGCGTTATCTTCAAAAAGTTTGTTTATCTGGTCGGAATCTCCACTTAGTAAGACCTTTCTAATCTCTTCTCCTCCAGGAATTCATGATTTGGCAATTATCTGAGACATTTTTTTATTCATGCTCTGTAAAAGAGTCATGGTAGATTTGGAACTATATTTTGCTGCACCTAATACTAATAAATTATTAGCCTCTAGCAGTCGCTCATTTATATTATGGTTGAATTTACTGAACATAACGTTATTCCAATCTTCATAAAGAAGACTGAACTTTGTGTACTTTATTATGGTCTTAGAAATTCTAGCAAGTGATACAGAAAACAAAATTATTATTAGGTAGTTGCTTATGACAACTACATGAATTACCCTGATGTAACATAGATATATGGAACTATTATCTTAGTTGTTTGGTTTTAGATTTTCCACCCTCTCCCATCTTACGATATGCTTGTCCTCCCATCAAAAGACCCAAAGCAATTCTCTTCCACGCATTACTATTGGGCAAAATCATGAATCTTGGTTTTTGACTGAGACTATTGAAGTAAGTGGACAAAATTAATTAATCATACAAAATCTGGACTGAAGTCTTTGTATAGCAAAGAGTTGATAAAAATCAACATGTAATTAATTCTGTCCTGGTACTAATACAGCAATTTTAAATGAAATGTGAACAAACTTTAGGATTAGCTTCCAGGATTCAGTTCAGAACTAAAACCGAACTGCTATAGTATCTTTGGTTCTTCAACTCTTGAGTTGAGTTATAATCAGGAATATTAAAAAATTAAGTTCAGTTAAGTTCAGTTAAATTCAGGTAAATTCAGGTATAGCAGATGCAAAAAGCCTCCGAGGTAAAGCTGATCTCGAAGACTAACTTTGTGGCTTGTTATAATATCGAACTCAGGTTAAATTAGATCCACACCGGATACGGGTTCAACTGGTCTTAAGTCAGAGACTCTTTCAAGCAACCTATTTTGACAGGAATATAATAAAGCCGTCCTGTACCTAAGCGTTTCCACATATGTCGCATTCCTGGCACAATTACCTTAGCTACTCTCAGTCCGATATCAGGAGGAGTCTGATCTAGAACTAGCATTTCCAAACTATTTTGCTCAACGATTTGTTGACAAAGCCTAATCTCTTTGAGAAGATCATCACTGGCTATTTGGGGATAATCTGCACAGACTTTCGGGACACTCTGATGATCTGGTGATCTGGAATCAGATAAGGTTGATTTGCTACAGTCGCAGATTTCCACCATTCTAGAGCTAGGGAATCGGCAGATGGGGGATATTGAGTGTTATCATCCTCTGTAGCCCTGAGAACATTAGATAGAATTTGGTTAACTTCGGTTAAAGCTCGACTAATAGCAATTTTCGGGTCGAAATAGACACCATATCCTAAAATAATATCTTCTGCTTCTCGATCTGTGTGGGGACTAATAGCAGCGACAGCGGGAATATTCAGGTCCCTAGTAATATCTAATACCCACAAGTCTCTGTTAAGGTTTTGGTAATATTCTTTGAGGTTTTAGAAATAACACTCATTGAAACTGTCTAAATCTACTTGGGATTGTGGCAATCTATTATACCACCACAATGGTATACAGTCCCACTCAACTATTTGCATAAATCCTTGGAGAATAGCTCCTTCGAGGGTATTACCTGCGGCACATCCATTGGAGTCTGCCCAACAGTCTGGTGCGTGGGATGGGAAATAGCCATAATAGCAGTAAGCTGTTAGCAGATACTTGAATTCTTGGTGGGTTAAAGACCAACTGGTGTCCAGTCTATTTCTCTTTCTATATCAAAGGGTTCTGGGACTTTTTGGAACCAACCGTTAGACTCGGTATTCCATTGTTCTCGATTCTGGTATTGCTGTGGGCTGAAGTTCATACAGGCATTGGGGTGAATTGCTTTGTCCCCCATCTGTTGGTAACTGCTTTTGTGTCTGATTTCATCTCCCTGAAATACCCCAGAATACCTTTCAATGGCTTCACAGAAACCGCTAGCTCTGGCTTGGCTATCAGTCCTACCTTTTCCTGCACTTCTACCTCCAGGATTTTGGCGTAAGCTGTCTAAATCGTCAAAGATGCTGAGAAAATGATGGTTGCTTGGCTATGTAGGTATGGTTTAACCCATGACTTGATATTTTTTGCAGTTCTCGAACATTACCTGTAATGGGACTAATTATGATGTTGATATTTTCTGAAAGTTTCTTGGGGTGAACAATAACGGTGTCCTCCCTCTGAGGTAAAGTTTTTCTTCCGGTGTCCTAAAACAATTGGTAAGGGTTTGTTATTCAATTCATTGGTCTTCTCTCCACAACTGCGACATTGGGGATGCTTGACGAGGATATGATTTGGGTATGGAAGGTAAGGGCATAATAGGTTAATAAAGTTCCTTCTAATTGTTGATTTCCGTTTTGGATAATCCACTTAAAAACTTCTGTAGCGACCATTCCTAATGCTGTTTACACTGTGGAAGCTAGGAATCCTAGAGGAGAAGAAATAGGGTTGGAAATATTTTTATACTTTTGAATAAACCTTTCAACGGGTCGATTATCTCGTAAGCGGTGTGCAAGGCATTCCCAACATCCAGTTTTTTTGGGATGAAATAGAGGGCCTATCCATATTTTTGTGCCAAGAGGATTGACTAACATCCAGGGAGATTGAGACTTTAATGCTTGTTGATTAAATTCTTCTAGTTGAGGGTGTAGGTAATCGTCAGTTAAGACTACTCTCAAATCTGCTGTATCAGCTACTTGAATATGTAGGGATTGAAGGATGGTGATGAAGTCTTCGGTAGGAAGAGAAGCAATGACTTTGACTGCAACTTTGGCTGATTGCAGTCATTAAGCAGCTACTATGGGAGTGATATTGATATTATGATGACAGAAGATGGCTAAGTGGGAGGGTAGTGAGTCATCTTGTTCTACCAAATAGCCTTTTTGTTCCATTTGGAATAGGGCATACTGGGTCTGGATGCTGAGACTGATCATACTTTGGAAAAAGTCGCTGGTTTCTTGATTAGGTTTTTGTTCTGACAGTAGTTCTATTTGAATGATGTTAATAATTTCATCAACGGTATAATCATGTTCTTGTAGTAAAGAAGCTATGGGACAAGAAAGGCGAGCGCTTAAATAAGGTGTTTCTCTCTCGGATAAGAAAATACTTGCTCTGGTTCTATAATCTCAACGGAGTAAGCAGGTTTGAAGTTCGGTTTATTGATCATCTTTTTTGTTGTTGAATGAACTGACGAAAATTGATGAATAGACGTTTGATTGGTTGAACACACTGTCACTGGAATAGAAAGTACCGAGGTTACATGATTAGCCTTAACCATACTCTTGCATTTTCCTCTGTACCTCTGCGTGTCTGGGTAAATGAATCATTTTTCTACCAAAAATAAACCCCCTACTAAAATTTAGGAGAGGGAATAACAAAAGTTTTAATTAGTTTTAATTACTTAAACTTTTGGTTTAAAAGTCGAAGCAACGTGCAGTTCTTTCAACTGCTTGGTATCCACAGCTGAAGGTGCATCTGTTAATAAACAACGTGCTTGTTGAGTCTTCGGGAAAGCAATGACATCACGAATTGATTCTTCCTCTGCTAATAACATTACCAAACGATCTACACCGTAAGCAATGCCACCATGAGGAGGTGTACCATATTCAAAAGCTTCTAACAAAAATCCAAATTTGTTTTGTGCTTCTTCTGTTGATAAACCAATAGCTTCAAACACTTGTTCTTGAATTTCTCGCTTATAAATTCGCAGACTTCCACCACCAACTTCAAACCCATTAAATACCAAATCATAAGCTTGAGCGCGGGCGGTTTTTAAGTCTTGTAAATCATCAGGATGGGGAGCTGTAAATGGGTGGTGTAATGCTTCCAAACCTTTTTGCTCAGCATTCCATTCAAACATTGGAAATTCTGTAATCCAGAGGAAGTTAATTTTATCTGGTGGAATTAAATTAAATTCTCTAGCTACAAATTGGCGAATTCTATCTAAAGTTTTATTTACAGTACCAGCATCAGCAGCTGCAAACAATAATAAATGACCTGCTTTTGCACCTGTGCGGGTGATAATTTCCTCTTTTTGTTCTGGTGTTACATTATCTTTAATTGCCCCAATGGTGTCAATTTCTCCATTTTCCCGAATGCGAATATAAGCTAAACCCTTCGCACCAGCTTCTGCTGCTTCTCTGAAAATGTCTCCACCGGGTTTAATGCGAACATTAGAAATTACATCGTTACCGTTGGGAATGGGAAGAATTTTAACTATACCGCCTTTGGAAATAGCATCGTTAAAAACTTTGAACCCAGAATCTTTTAAAACATCGGAAACATCAACTAATTGCAAACCGTAGCGGGTATCAGGTTTATCACTTCCATATTTATCCATCGCTTCTTTATAGGTGAGACGAGGAAAAGGATGAGGTAAATCAATTTCTCTTACTGTTTTGAAAATGTGACAAACTAATTTTTCGTTGAGTTCAATAATTTCATTTTCAGACATGAAACTCATTTCCATGTCTAATTGTGTAAACTCTGGTTGTCTGTCTGCACGTAAGTCCTCATCGCGGAAACATCGCGCAATTTGATAGTATCTATCCATGCCCGATACCATCAATATTTGCTTAAATAGTTGTGGTGATTGAGGTAAGGCAAACCATTCACCTTCATTAACGCGACTGGGAAGGATATAATCTCGTGCACCTTCTGGGGTGGAACGGGTGAGAACTGGTGTTTCGATTTCGATGAAACCTTCGGTATCTTCTAAGTAGCGACGCATTGCTTTGACGACTTGGTGACGCAGTTGCATATTCTGCGCCATGCGTTCCCTTCGCAAGTCTAAATAACGATATTTTAACCGCAAGTCTTCCCGCACTGTTTCTATGTCTGCGGTGGAAACCTGAAAAGGTAACTGTTTGCGAACAGCGTTGAGGAGTTCAATTTTATCGGCGTATATTTCTACTTCACCGGTAGCGATGCGGGGATTCAGGGATTCTGCGGGACGTTGGGTTACTCTACCAGTAATTTCTACAACGTATTCATTGCGTATGGCGTTGGCTGCTTCGTAGGATTCTCGGGTGCGTTGAGGATCGCTGACGATTTGAACAATGCCTGAGCGATCGCGTAAATCTAAGAATATCACGCCCCCATGATCGCGGCGACGGTCTACCCAACCGTACAAGGTAACAGTTTCTCCAATATGCTCTTTTCGGAGTTCGCCGCAATAGTGAGTTCGCATAGTGATTAGTTCGTTTTTTTCTGGGCTAGATGGGTGAATAAATGTCAAGGCTTTCCCATTATCCAGCATCAACACTAATTCTAGTCATTTTGGGTCAAGAAAAATCATCTTTTTAGGAGTCAGGAGGCAGGAGGCAGAAGGCAGGATAGAATTTTTCCCAATGCCCAATACCCCATGCCCTCATATCCTTACCGCTTCCCGTACTCCTATAGGTTCACCAGTCAAGCTAAAGGGGCGAACTTCGGTAATTTTCACCTTGACTATTTGCCCTTTGAGTTCGTTAATTTCGCCTGTGAAGAAGGTCAGACGGTTTCCGCCTGTGCGTCCCATCACCTGTGTGTTATCTTTGGTGTTTTGGTCTTCTACTAGGACTTCTTCGACTCGTCCAAAATAACGTTGTGATCGCTCTGCTGCTTTGACATTAACTAAATGATTTAATCTTTGCAAGCGCTCACTCTTCACTTCTTCACTCAATTGATTATCCCACAAAGCCGCAGGTGTTCCCGGACGGGGTGAATAAGCAGCGGTATTTAACAAATCAAAACCAATATCATCCACTAATTTCAGAGTATTTTCAAACTGTTCCTCTCTCTCCCCCGGAAAACCAACAATTGCATCACCACTAATGGACGCATCCGGCATATAACGACGAATAGTATCAATAATTCGCCGATATTTCTCATGGGTATAACCCCGTGACATCCCCTTTAATATCTGATTATCCCCAGATTGGAAGGGAATATGGAAATGTTCGCACACCTTTGGTAACTCTGCACAGGCTTTGATTAATCTTTCTGTAAAATAACGTGGATGGCTAGTAGCAAACCTGAGCCTTTCAATACCAGGCACATCATGAACATAATAAAGTAAATCTGTCAAGGTATGCAGATGACGACCTTCAGGAGTTGTTCCTGGTAAATCTCTGCCATAAGCATCAATATTTTGACCCAACAGAGTAACTTCCTTATAACCCTTTCTGCCTAATTCTTCCATTTCGGCGCGAATAGCTGTCGGTGTCCGAGATTGTTCCACACCACGCACGTTGGGAACTACACAATAAGTACAACGCTCATTACAACCATAAATCACATTTACCCAAGCTGTCACCTGACTATCCCGACGCGGTTGGGTGATATCTTCTAGAATATGCACTTCCTCAGTCGCCACAATTTGGTTCCCATCAAAAACGGACTCCAGCAAATCCTTGAGGCGGTTAGCGTGTTGAGGACCCATCACCAAGTCTAATTCTGGCACACGCCGCAATAGTGCCTCACCTTCTTGTTGGGCAACACAACCAGCAACGACTAAAGTTAAATCAGGCCGTTCATGTTTACGTTTTGCTTGTCTACCCAAGTAAGAATAAACTTTCTGCTCCGCATTCTCCCGAATTGTACAAGTATTATAGAGAATTACATTTGCATCATTGGGATCTTCTGACCATTCAAAGCCCATTTTCTCTAATATGCCAGCCATGCGCTCTGAGTCGGCTTTATTCATTTGGCAACCGAAGGTAGTAATGTGGTAGCGGTGGTTCATGGTCATGGGGAATTACGCTGAATCAGTATCATCTATTTTAAGTCTATTCACCATTCTATCGAAACCTATTACTTATGTAGGCTTGTAACACAGAAAAGGGAAATTGGAACAGATTTGAGATTATTGCTGAAAGCAGATGTACTTCATAAAAGTATGAGCTTGCGCTGATAAATTATGCTTTTCATACCACTTATAAGCATTATCCGCTACTATGTGTCCATCTGATATATTCATTTTCTGTTGATACCTGTCTCCCAACCAGTAATTTTTTCCTGCTACCAAACTGTCTAAGTTTTGTCCTTCATACCATATACCTATAGGCAAAAATTTGTGAGCGCAGTAAGCAGCAAATATTGTTGATTTTGTCAAATATTCCAACGGGTAATTAAAAAAGCTGACCAGGGAAGTTGATAATATACTGCTGATTTCTGAAGCGGACTTAATTCCTAAGCAAGTAACGGGAATATTATTAATTAATGGGGAAAATTGCAAAATGCAGAGGAGATACAATATCTAATATATTATTTCCTCAATTTCCAATTCATCACAAGTCCGCTGTAATGCTAATTGCGATTTTTGATAAACCTGAGAACGGGATCCACCACCACTAAATACTACTAAACACCGAGAACGTTCTGATAACGGGGTGAGATATTCTGGTTCACCCACATTAGAAAAAACTGGTAAAGCGGGAATATCAGAGTGTTTTCCTTTGCTGAAGTTACTAATAATCTCAGCATATCCTTGTTTCCTGGTAATACAGCGATCACTGTATTACCAAACGCGCTGCTAAATTTCTTTGTAGTGGTGATGTCTAAAACTGACTAGTCCAAATCGCCCCAAAAGCATAAATTTCATGGAACATAGTCACTCACGAAACGGCGATTATTTGCCCCTTTTCACAACTTTTATAAACCAGGCACCAACCAAACCGGACAACCTCTCCTTGCATAACCATAACCAACATCATGCAACAGTACAGTTTGTTCTCAATTCTGATCATAAAGTAATGATTCTAACGAAAATGATTCTAACAAATCAGTCTGGGACTGAGTCCCTACCTGCTTAACAGGAAATCCTTCTATGAAATCTTGTCCAGACCAATTTGCATCCCCAATCAACAACTCAGTAATTACACTAAAATCTTGACGCATTTGTTCATCTAAATTTAGCCCATAGTCTCCTACTCCATCAATAGCAGGGGGTAAAGTAGGTACAACAACAGTGATTTGGTCTAAATTGATCATATCAATTACTTACATTCGATAATTTGCCCAACTACAGCTAAAATTAAAAATACCAATAAAATAAAACAGTGATCTGCTCAAATCAGTGCACAGTAAACAGTAGTCAAAAACTATAAACTTGAGTAAATAAAATGGAAGTCCTAGAACTAAAACACGAAATCGAAACGTTGTCTGGCCGCCTGGGTAAAACCCAGGACTATCTTTGACGTACCTGCACTCAAAGCCAAAATTCACGATTTAGAACAAGTATCAGCCCAACCAGAATTTTGGGACGACCAAACCCAAGCACAACAAACACTGCAAGAACTAAACGATCTTAAATCCCACCTCGAACAATATTATCAGTGGCACACCAACTTAGAAGATACCAGAGCAGTCATTGAGCTACTAGAGTTAGAAACCGACGAATCACTCCTGCAAGAAGCGGAATCTACCATTATCAAGCTTAATCGTGAACTTGACCAGTGGGAATTACAACAGTTACTTTCTGGCCCATACGACTCTCAAGGGGCAGTTTTAACCATTAACGCAGGTGCAGGTGGTACAGATGCTCAAGACTGGGCATTTATGCTGATGCGGATGTATACCCGTTGGGCTGAAACGCACGGTTACAAGGTGACATTAGCAGAAGAATCAGAAGGTGACGAAGCCGGAATTAAATCAGCCACCCTAGAAATTACTGGTCGTTATGCCTATGGCTACTTGCGTTCTGAAACTGGTACTCATCGCTTAGTCAGAATTTCCCCCTTCAACGCTAACGGTAAGCGTCAAACCAGTTTTGCTGGGGTCGAAATAATGCCACAAATAGACAACACCGTCAAGTTGGAAATTCCAGAGAAGGATTTGGAAATTACCACAACTCGTTCTGGTGGTAAAGGTGGGCAAAATGTCAATAAAGTAGAAACAGCAGTACGGATAGTTCACTTACCCACTGGACTGGCTGTGCGTTGTACAGAAGAACGTTCTCAGCTACAAAACAAAGAAAAAGCCCTGGCTCGTCTCAAGGCCAAGCTGTTGGTCATAGCCCAAGAACAACGCGCCCAAGAAATTGCTGAAATTCGTGGTGATATGGTGGAAGCTTCCTGGGGAAACCAAATTCGTAACTATGTGTTTCATCCTTACCAGATGGTTAAGGACTTGCGTACTAATACGGAAACAACTGCCATTACGGATATCATGAACGGCGAAATTGATGCTTTCATCCAAGCCTATCTAAGGCAAGAAAATCAATTAGTAGACAGTAATTCTGGATAATTGTTGGTGGTTGGTAAAAACACATACATCCTCAATAAGAGGAAGATACCCGATTTATTCAACGAGTCGGGTATCTAATAGCACGCCATTTCGTAAACTATACATGATCGATTTTCACTAAAAAAACCTGTTAAAGTTATAAATAGAGATTATTGTGAAAAAATTATGAGCAATTCTCCTTCAGCCGAACCTAAGCCCAGCTATGTGAAACTTGCCATGCGAAACATGGTGAGGAAGGGTGGAACATCCCTCAAACATTTTGGACTAACTGCAGTAGGGCTATTAGCTATGCTCGTCGGTCTTGCTTACCTAACTCGCTAACTGAGGAGATTTTGTGCCTCCTAAAGTCGAATTATATGTAGAAAGTTGTTTTCAAGAATCTACTCCAGCAGTAGCGGTAAACATAGAAGCTAATCAGCTTATAGTATCTGATGATACCTGGAAAGCCTGGTTTGATAAATGGTTGGAGATCCTTACACCTGATCTGCCACCTGCACTAAGTTATGAAATAGGGCTGCGTTTGACAAACGATACTCAAATTCAGGAACTCAATGCCCAATACCGTCAAGAGAATAAACCCACAGATGTTTTAGCCTTTGCTTCCTTAGAGACAGATTTTCCCCAAAGCAAGGAAATGCTTGCTTCTCAACCTTTGTATCTAGGTGATATTATTGTATCTATAGATACAGTCCAGCGTCAGGCCCAACAGCAAGAACATAGTTTAACGACAGAGTTAGCTTGGTTAACTGCTCATGGTTTATTGCATCTAGTCGGCTGGGATCATCCTGATGAGGAAAGTTTGATGGAAATGTTAAAACAACAAGTTATATTACTGGATGGGGTAGGTATTTTTATTAACTTGAGAGAATAAGTGTATATCACATTTTTGCTCTTGGTGGCGATTTTGACAATATTTTTGTCACAAATTCTTTAAAATTGCGTCAAAGTTTAATTGCCCCCTTAAAATTGATCAGCGATTTTAGATTTTTTGGTTTTACATTCTGATCTAACAAACGTCCCGTTTACCCTAAGACTCTTTAGAGGTAATAAATAAAAATCTAAAATCCAAAATCTAAAATTCCTTGACCAAGATTTCCACTTTATAATATTTGTATTGTCTAGCCTATGTCCCAGAACCTTTCGCCACCACCTACACCAAACCGCCTATCAACCCTTGTGTCCAAAGAACGGGAACTTTCCTGGCAGATAGCCTCTAATTTATTTGTTAGTTTTAAGTATGCCTGGGCGGGAATCAGCTATAGCTTTCAAACTCAACGCAATTTTCGTATTCATGTAGCTGTCTGTGCTTTTGCTATTGGTTTAAGTCTGTTTTTACATCTAGAAGCAGTAGAAATATCCATAATCGGTATCACTAGTGGTTTAGTTTTGACCTTGGAGTTAGTGAATACAGCCATTGAGTCTCTGGTTGATTTAACAGTTAAGCAAACTTACCATGACTTGGCCAAAGTTGCTAAAGACTGTGCTGCTGGTGCTGTGCTTGTATCTGCTTGGGTATCATTATTAGTAGCTGCTACACTTTTAGCTCCGCGCCTAGTAGCTTTAATCATGACTGCTCTTTAGAAGATGTTTATCAATCAACCCTTTCCCATATTATTTAAAATTGTGGGAAACAAGCTTTGTCTATCTTTGATGTAGAGATGCTCAAATTAAAGATGGCAATTGTTAATTTGGGTAAATTGGACAAATTAAAAAAATGATTGCGATAGATGGTCTACTCCCAATCTGACACCAAAAGGGATTCCCAATCCAAAATTAATTGTTCGACTGAGGCTCACGAACGTCTACCATTTAAATGGTATTAGGTATAATTTGTGATTATAGTCATTGATAATTACGATAGCTTTACATATAATTTAGTGCAGTATTTGGGAGAACTAGCCGCAGATTTCCCAAATACTGCTGAGTTGAAAGTTTTTCGTAACGATAAGATTACCGTAGATGAAATTCGGGCATTTAATCCCGATGCAGTGGTAATTTCTCCTGGGCCTGGTCGTCCAGAAGATGCAGGAATTTCTCTAGATGTAATTGTAAAACTAGGATCTAGTTTACCGATTTTGGGTGTTTGTTTAGGACATCAAAGTATTGGTCAGGTATTCGGTGGTAAAATCGTTTCTGCACCAGAATTGATGCATGGTAAAACCTCTCTGGTATCTCACAAGGGAGTTGGGGTTTTTCAAGGATTAGAAAATCCCATTACCGCCACCAGATATCATAGTTTGGTGATTGACCGCGAAACTTGTCCGGAAGTATTAGAAATTACCGCTTGGGTGGAAGATGGAACAATTATGGGAGTACAACACCGGAACTATCCTCATATTCAGGGAGTCCAGTTTCATCCAGAGAGTGTGCTTACTTCTTCGGGTAAGCATTTACTGCAGAATTTTCTAGAACAATTACAGTCGAGAGAGTGATTCATGAAACGACGAGAGTTGATGGGTTATGCTGGAGCAGTTTTAGTGGCAGTATTAGTTGCTAATTTAAGTTCTAACCTTCCAGTTAATGCCCAATCTAGTGGTGTATCTGTTCAATGCTTGGGTCACACTTGCTTTCTATTTACTGGTGGTGGTGTGAAAATTCTCGTCAATCCATTTCGGACTGTTGGTTGTACAGCTGGATATCGTCCTCCAAAAGTTGCAGCTGATTTGGTATTTATTAGCAGTCAACTACTGGATGAAGGAGCAGTAGAGGATTTACCAGGAAATCCCAAGCTGATTTATGAACCGGGTGTTTATGAATTTAAAGGTATTAAGTTTCAGGGAATCTCCATAGATCATGACCGCAAAGGTGGCAAGCAATTCGGTAAAAATACTGCTTGGAAGTGGAGTCAAGGAGGAATAAATATTGTACATTTAGGGGGCGCAGCTGCACCTATTAGCATTGAGCAAAAAATCCTCTTGGGTCGTCCTGATGTGGCATTTGTTCCCGTTGGGGGTAGTGCTAAAGCTTACAATGCTCAGGAAGCAAAACAGGTTGTGGGAGTATTGAATCCCAAGTTGGTAATTCCTACCCATTATCGCACCCAGGCGGCTGAGCCAGCTAATTGTGAAATTAAACCAGTTGATGATTTTCTTAATTTGATGCCTGGTGTAAATGTGAAACGGAGTAATAGTAATACGGTGGCTATTAACTCAAAAATGTTATCTGAAAATACGGAAATCGAAATTTTGAGTTATAAGTTTTGAGTGCCCAAAGGATGTTTTAAAAGTATCGCTAGTTTTCAAGTTTAGCAAATCTATCTGTAGCATCAATTAAAGCGGTACGTATTCCTGGTTCACTGATAGAATGTCCAGCATCAGGAACTACGATAAATTCTGCTTCTGGCCAAGCTTGATTGATGCAATTCCCAAGCAGATACCATCGGATAAACAAAAAACATCATAGCGTCCTTGCACAATTACACTAGGAATATGACGGATGGAGTGAACATTCGCTAATATTATTGATTATCAGTTGCAAAAAAAAACCACGATTTATAAAAAAATGGCATTCAATCCGCGCAAAAGCTGCCTCAAATTCATCATTACCAAACTGTTGGATGAGTGTAGGATCTAATAATAGTTTACTTGTACTTGATTCCCAAATTAACAAAGTCACGATATCTGCGCTATTGTAATTTGTAAATCTGGATTTGTCAAGCATTTGTAATAAGCTGTTATCATATCCCCTCGTTCAGCGATGGGAATAGGTTTAAGATATTCGTCCCAAGCATCAGGAAAAATATAACTAGCACCTTCTTGATAAAACTAGGATAATTCCTTAATTGCATTTTGTCTTAACATAAAAATGCCACGCAAAATTAATCCTGTGCAGTGAGAAGGATGGGTTTGACTATAAGCTAATGAGAGGGTACTCCCCCAACTTCCACCAAATACTACCCATTTTTCTATTCCTAAATATTGTCGTAATTTTTCAATATCATTTACTAAATACCAAGTGGTATTTTCCCGCAGTTCTGCATGAGGTGTACTTTGAACACAACCACGTTGATCAAACATGAGCAACCGCCATTTTTCGGGATGAAAACATTGTCGATAACAGGGTGGAGCTCCACCACCAGTTCCTCCGTGTAGTAAAAGGATTGGCTTTCCTTGGGGATTCCCTGATTCTTCAAAATGAATTGTGTGCAACTCAGAAACTTGTAAATAATATTCTCGGTAGGCTGGAATAAGTGGGTATAGTTCTCGCATTGTGGGGATTTTTATCAAAATAATGCTGTTATTATTGATTTATATTTTTCAGTAGCAAATCCAGAAGAATTTTGTTTATAAAAAATGTATCGGTATATTTTCTCTTTAAATATTAAATATTCAGTAGTTAATAGTAATTTTTGGTCTTTTGGCATTTTGGCAGATTTTCTATTTGTTGCATTGCTATCCTAGATGCGCGAATGTCTTTGTGCGATAATTCCGACTTGCAGAGTCCCTCGGTCTACAACTGGGGGTCTTTTTTGATTTGACTCTTCAAACAGCATTAGTGATTGATGATTGGACATTTACTAAAAAACCGCTTTAGGGAGTCCCAAAGCAGTTTCGTTAGTGCATCAATTATATTGATGCCCGATTTTTGGTATAGAGGGTTCAGTATAAAGTCCTGTCACCTCTATTCAAAATAATTTTTATATACCCCGAAAAATCCTGAAAATCTTTCCTTAGATGTATGCAATATGACTAAAAAATCTGCTCTTCAGATAGAGTGCATAAGTTTGTGATCAAGATAAATTTAGATCAAGACTAGTCCACATTCCAATGTCTTTGATTCTATCCTCCAGTGATTGACCTTCGCTGGAGGTGATTTTTCAACAAAGAAGTTGAAATAATACAGAACTTAGACAACTGGCATACTTAGTAGGGTGCTCACCGAAAACAGGGTGTGGGGTGTAGGGAAAGATAGCTTATCGTGGATCATAAAAGGTACAAGCCTTTTAATTTTATTCAGGACTTACGCAACTGGTATATTAGCAGGGTGCGTCAGATGCCGAAAATCTGTTGATATTAACCAATTTATAGTTCTAACCAACCCTACAAGATACTTGATTGTGACACTTACGTAAGTCCTATTAATTGATGGAGAAGACAAAAATGTGGCTCCAGACGCGCAGCGCCAAAAATACAAAGTCCTCATTTGAAACCCCTGATTTTAATGATGGGATTCCCTACACCCTATCCCCCTTTCGTCCTTGGTTGTGGGCTTATGAAAAAGCGCCAGTAAACGCGGATTTAAATCTGGCGCAGAAACTCTATCAGTTTTATGAGTGTTATAAACAAAGTGTAAACAACAGAAATCAGAACCAAGCTTATTCAGCTTAGATAAAGTTTTTATGTAAGGATTCAGGTCTAAGGAAGAGGGATTAAAGAAGATGTATGGAAAACAGAGTGAACCATGGCTTTCATAGGTTGGTCAAAAAACTCAATTAGAGAAAGTGC
>ERZ1034427.24-NODE-24-length-35759-cov-32.942443_pt1 | contig 35759 bp, 37 predicted proteins | sample MGYA00520607_ERZ1034427 | MGnify/ENA primary metagenome ERZ1034427 (study PRJEB33736, sample SAMEA104288489) | Azolla caroliniana | place: Brazil | collected 1987 | study: EMG produced TPA metagenomics assembly of the PRJEB19522 data set (Is there foul play in the... | reverse complement strand
TTCTTCTAAGCAGGCTTTGAGCCGTTCTTTTTTATCCTGGTTCATGGTTGCTAATTCACACTTATTTATCCTTATATTCTCCTATCACTTGTGTATCTTCCAATAGTGGATGCTCCCCCGCAACTGTTCTTGATTGGGATCTAAATGCTGCAAAATAAACATCACGAACATCATTTTGTGCATTTCTCGCTTTGGTAATTTCTACACCTATTTCATGTGATTTTCTCTCTACTTCAATGATTATTACTAATAATTTCCCAGAATATAACTACTGGTATTAATTAAGACAGATGTAATAGATCCAACTGTTTGCCATCCATTGACTATAGAAAAACCGTCTAAAATAAATCGATTTAATTCCTGACTATGTCCAGATAGTAGACTAAATTTCTCACAAGTAATTGTTAATCCATTATTGAGATAAAAAAGTTCTGACGGTTGAACTTTCACAGTTTCAGCAATTGCTAAGTTAACATCCTGTCTACCCAGATAATAACGAATATTATTCTCAAATAATAATTTGTTATGCTGGTTATATAAAGATACCAGTTCAGCAGCATTTACTAATCCATAAAAAACGCTGCGTGGCTGCTTTAAAGAATGCCACTTTCCTAAAGTCAATTCAATATTAACAGGTGCGTTTTCTTGCTTGGCTATCAAACAACCATAAATCTTTTCAATATTCAAACCCTGCCATTCGAAGCGCAGATCAACTAAATAAAGTTGATCTTTTAATTGATTGAGATCATTAACTACATGAGAGCCCAGCCTTCCATCCAGATATATATGACAGCCAACTATTGTTACTCCATTTTTGTCTAAAGCATCCTCAACATCTTGCTGTAAGCGGGAAAAACTCGAATTAAATTTTTGAAACCGTTTATGGACAAGATCCCTAATTCCATCACAAAATTTCTTATTATCTCCCAGATCTAGTGATTTTCCCACCTTAGCCTGTACTAACCAAAGTAGGTTATTAACCCGCTCAAAATAAACTCCATCAATACCATTATCATCTTAGTCAAATTATATTGATCTAGTTCAAAATTTGGCTCGTGTATTTTCAGTATAGCTATTTTTCGAAGTAAATCATATAAAGGCTCAACTAAGCCTCTAGATCTTAAACCTAAATAAGGAACTGCACTCTCAATCTGTGTGAAATTTAATCGCCTATTTCCTTGGAGAAATTTCGCTTACCAATCGTTCACAACTTCAATTATTTCTTCTTTTAGGAAACTCGTATGACTCTAAAAATGAGTCATAAACGCGCACATACAGGGAGACTTTTCCGTTGCAGAATATTATCACCTAGATAGTAAGTCCCAACTAAGATAATGGGGATTCGCAGTTTAGTAAAAACACCAATTAGCTCATTAAATACTTTCAAAGCTAGGTAATCGGCATTACCGACTATTAGGACTTTTACACCATAACTTTTCAGAGTTCCCCAAGCTCACGAGAGGAAATCTCGCAATGTTCCAACATGAGGAAGTGGATGACCTATTTCTTCCATAATGGAGCAATATAAATCCGTGGATCCACCATGTTGATCAATTTGATCATAGATAACAGTTGCAGGAATTTCCAACAGTGTTCCTCTTCGTTTTACATATTAGGTTCTGTAAAGTTGACAGGCTTTTAATAAACCAGAACCCGTAGCAGATGTAACGTAAACACAGAGTTCTGTATCACGTTGATCATCAAGCCCGTTAAATAATTCTGTATCACGATCCAGGGGAAAGTAAGTGTGAGCTTTACCAATCCGCTCAATCTCAGCTTGGACTTCAGGCGATCACCGTAATTCTTCAGCAGGTTGCAAACTTGTATGAGATTGCTGCTTAAATTCTAGATTGGCATGGGCTAAGTTTGTTTCCGACATTACAATCACTAGTTATCCTTCATAAATTGATTCCAATGTTTTACACCTACTATAGGTCTTCTTTTAGCTTTAGCTATTGGATTGGTATCCGGTTGAGTTTGTTCAACTTGCTTATCTATTGAATTGACAATGTTTTGTGAATCTGCGTCAAAGGTAGATATTAAATTTTCCTGTGCAATTTTCATTTCTTCTGGGGGTTCAATTATCTCTGGTGTTTCAGTTTCAGGAAATAACTCTACCACTTTTGATTTGTTAGTTTTAACCTCGTGCTTTTGTTATGCCTACTTACGCCGTTGTCTACGTCTCTCCTTACGGTTTTGCTCAACATCCTCAAATCGAGATAACCGCTCATTCAAAATAGAAGAGTGCTCAAACTTTATACCTTCGTTACGCAACTTTTTATTGATAGAATTTAATTCAGCTAGAGAGATTTCTCCTCTTTTAGAATTGCTAGCTTGTATAAAACCAAGGAACTCTCCTGGTTCACCATTAATAGGGCGAGTATAGACACTGACTGTTGTAATATTACGCCTATCATATCTTAAAGAAACTTGCTTCCTTCCATAATCTAACAAGCAATCACCTTGATATACCCAACCAACAAAGTTAACAGAACCATATTTTTCTACATTGCGTATCGCAACTTTCATTAGATAAATATCTAGTTCACGTTCATCAATAAGGTCAGGTTCTTCTAGTAAACAAATTGATTTCCATTGCTCAATACGTTTTTGATTTTTTACCATTGGGTAATCATGACGGTTGATAAACTAGAGAAGATATTAGTGAAATATTTCCTCTAGTTTATCAACCGTCAGACAGGCAGGAAGAACTGCCTCTGGAGGACGTTCCTCAATATTTGAACCCTTGTATGCACCATATAATGACAATATTTCTTTATTAATCTTGTCAAAAATACATTCAATTAAACCACCTACCTGGGGAAAAGTATGCAAACGCTGTATAAAACCTAATTGTAGTAAAACCTATTTTAAATGTTCGGACTCAAATCCCTTTGCACGATCTCTCATTATATATTAATATTTATATATTTAGGTATTCCACAAATCTCCCATTTTTCTTGAAGTTCGTACTCTGTTTCGTAGTGCTTTGGTAAAATTCCATTACCTAGAGCTAAACCAACTTGATGGGAGCCAGCAGGTTAAAAACCTAAATAAAACCCTGTGACACAACCAGAATAACTATCCATTAGCAAAGTGATGTATGGACGACCAATAACTTTCTTATCCTCCTCGTCAACTAACAAAATATCTAATCTAGTATGGTCTATTTGCCAAATCTGGTTGCTGTAGGTGATTCCTAAAATACCTTCCTTCAGTTGTTTATAGAATTTGTGCTTCTATCGGCGAACCAGGATGGCGAACTTTATTATATTTTGCTTCTAAATAGGAATTAATTACTTTATAAACAGTGACATGAGAAGGGTGTTTTCCTACTATGAGGTCTTCTCTCACCTCAGAATATCCCTTAAATTTCTCATCATGTTTTTTGTCTCGAAGTTTCTCTCTTTGAGAAGCCAAGGCTTTTAAATATCCAGAAATCTGATTGTGATTGATTCGATAACCTTCTCTATTACGCCAGTGATGAAGGCTAACAGTAAAATCATGCCACTCTTTGGAAATACGATATTGTCCTTGATCCTTACTTCCAACAGCTAGAGTTGCCACCCCTACCTGCTCAACTTTGTCTATGATGCGCTTAATAGTTATAGTGCTTTTACCCAAAGCTTTCGCCGCATCTGCGATCGCATCCCTACGATCTATGTTGTCACGTGCTTGGCGGATCGCATCAATTAATTCCTCCTCCTCACTCTAAAATCCTGGAAAGGATTGATTCATAGGTTTTTTGCGCATAAGCTCACCTCAAGAAATATGACATCATTTACTTTAAAAATTAGGATACAAAAAAGATTAAAAGGAAAATCGCCAAAACCCTTATTCATTAAGGGTTTTGGCGTTTAGTCTCGTTTATCGCAAAGATGACAATAATTATTTAAAGGACACGACTCATAAATGAATAAACCATCTGGGAATCGGGTCATGTTACTAATCCCCAGCACCAAATCCTAATCAATATTTCCTTCATTTGGCGGGGTTTTTTCCGGTGCTACTTCCCCAGGGGGAACATGAGAAGCATCGGAGACAACTTCCTCACTCAGCGCTGTTGTTGACGGAGTTGCAGATTGAGATTCTTCCCTTTCAGTTCTCGAGACAGACTCTATTGGTTGTTCAGGAGAAGAAACAGTTACCGCTTCTGTGATAACTTCGGTTTGTGGCAGGTTTACCGGTTGGGTTACTTGAGTTTCAATCCCTGATTCTGCTGTTGGTTCTATACTGGTAAAACTTTCCGCTGGTTCTTCAGGAGAAGAAACAGTTACTGCTTCTGTGATAACTTCGGTTTGTGGCAGGTTTGCCGGTTGAGTTACTTGAGTTTCAATCCCTGATTCTGCTGTTGGTTCTATATCGGTAACACTTTCCGCTTCAGTTGAGATTTCGTCAGGTGGTGGTACTGCTGCTGGACTCGGTTGTTCTGGAATAGGAGTAGTTTTATCAATAATCTCCACCAACGGTTTAGGTTTCGGTACACAAGGAGTTTTACTCACTGTTTGCTGCACCTTCCCCTTCAGACCTCTGAAGACATTGCCAATTAATGCTGGTAATTGTGACAACTTTTCCTGCACAGAAAACTTTGACACCTGCTCTTGTATACTTATCTTGACTAACTCTGGACTGGGGATAGGCGTTTGTTGGACTTCCGGAGTCAGTTGACGACGTAATGATAAAGTTTGCCAGCCAAACCAAAGTAAAAGCGCCACACTAGCCACATGACCCAGTAACAATCCTCCTGTAATCCGGGGTGCAAAAATCCATAATACTAAAGCATAAAACAAACCTACTCCACTCCAAACAAAATCGTTCTTGCGATGGATTTCTGGAAAAAAGAAAGCTGATAGGTAAATAGCTAAACTTCCGAGTGCAACCACTAATGCTAGGAAATAGGCAAGCATTTTTTCATACTCCTTACTGTTTTATTTGTGCCAGTATTTCCATTTTGCAAATTTTCTCACTAAAATGTTGAGTTAGATACAAATTAAAACTAATTATCTGTATTAGTTGTGATTTTTTATCCTTAATATCAACTCTTAATGTCTTCTTTAGGAGTGAAGCCAAAATCTCGGTTTACCCTTAAAGGTGAAAGGATCTGCAAGAGTTAGCCAAACAAATTTATGACCCTACAAAGCTTTGGTGTGATTGGATTAGCCGTTATGGGCGAAAACATCGCTCTAAATGTTGAGCGTAATGGCTTCCCAATTGCAGTTTACAACCGTTCTCGTGAAAAAACCGATGCCTTCATGGCGCAACGCGCAGGAGGACGGAATGTTGTTGCAGCCTTTAGCCTCGAAGAATTCGTTGCTGCACTAGAACGCCCCCGCAAAATCCTAGTGATGGTGCAAGCTGGTAAGCCTGTTGATGCAGTAATTCAACAGCTTAAGCCCTTATTACAAGAAGGCGATATCATTATTGACGGTGGTAACTCTTGGTTTGAAGATACCGAAAGACGTACTCAAGAACTAGAACCAACTGGTTTACGTTATATCGGTATGGGTGTGAGTGGTGGTGAAGAAGGCGCACTAAATGGTCCTTCTCTCATGCCTGGTGGTACAAAAAGTTCCTATGAGTATCTATCCCCCATTTTCAACAAAATTGCTGCCCAAGTTGATGATGGACCTTGTGTAACCTATATTGGTCCTGGGGGTTCTGGTCACTATGTAAAAATGGTTCACAACGGCATTGAGTACGGCGATATGCAGTTAATTGCAGAAGCTTACGACTTGCTGAAAAATGTGGCTGGTTTGAGTGCTGCACAGCTACATGAAGTATTTACTGAGTGGAATGAAACTGACGAACTCAATTCATTTTTGATTGAGATTACAGCTAATATTTTCCCCTACGTTGACCCAGAAACAAAGAAACCCTTGGTTGATTTGATTGTTGACGCTGCGGGACAAAAAGGGACTGGTCGTTGGACTGTACAAACTGCTTTGGAATTAGGCGTTGCTATTCCTACAATTACTGCTGCTGTTAATTCCCGGATTCTCTCTTCTATTAGAGATGAACGGATTGCGGCTTCCAAGCAAATCACAGGACCAAGTGGTAAGTATACCGGAGAAATTAAGAGTTTTGTCAATATGGTGCGTGATGCGCTCTATTGTTCCAAAATTTGTTCTTATGCTCAAGGTATGGCGTTGTTATCTACAGCTTCTAAAACCTACAATTGGGATTTGAATTTGGGCGAAATGGCTCGGATTTGGAAGGGTGGCTGTATTATTCGTGCTGGCTTCTTGAATAAGATTAAGAAGGCATTTGACCAAAATCCAGCATTACCTAATTTGTTGTTAGCACCTGAATTTAAGCAAACAATTCTGGACAGACAAGCTTCTTGGCGGGAAGTAATTATTACTGCTGCTAAGTTGGGTATTCCTGTTCCAGCTTTCAGTGCTTCTGTAGATTACTTCGATAGTTACCGTCGCGATCGCTTGCCTCAAAACTTGACTCAAGCACAACGCGATTACTTCGGCGCTCATACCTACAAGCGTACTGATAAAGAAGGAACTTTCCACACTGAGTGGGTTCCCATTGCTGAAGCTAAGAAGTAAATTGCATCTAGTGAAGGTGTAGAAATTTCCATAATTTTAGATAATGGCTCTGATTTTCAGAGTCATTTTTTTGACAGCAACTTAAGTAGTCAATGCCAGTATAAAGTAGCATTTTAAAAATGCATCAAAAAGATAGAGAAAAAGTGACAATCTTCTATATTTAATTGGATATAGTTTCTGTCCTTAGGCACATTAAACGATGCTTAGAACGACTAATTCTGGTGTTTAGAAAAATACTGAAATTTCTCAAAAAATAGGCGATGGTCAAGCCGCTTTTGTGAGTGGCGGAATTAAGATACCTATTTCTACTTTTATCTTTATCAAAGTTTAAAATCACCCATTACCCAAAAACTTATCCCTCATCTCTTGCAGTTCTTTATCTACAGCATCCTGATTGGTAGGATTTTTCGTAGAAACAGATGGTTGTTGTGCAACATTTTGTGGTTGCACCTTACCACCTATAAACTGTGTTTTTATTTCCAGTAATTCCTTTTCAATTTGACTAGGAGTTTGGGAAACAAAATTTGGTGGAGAATTTGGTGATGCTTGGGTGGCTGGTTGACTGATAATTGTTGGTGGAATGCCTATGGTAGATTTAATATTTAAATCTTTAAGAACTGCATCAGTTGTTTGATAACGCCTACTAGGGATACTTTCTAGCATTTTATCGATAATCTTGCCCAATTCGTTACTAACTGGGGTTTTCAGGTGTTGTCGCCAAATCCAAGCTGCGTTATGGGTATCATAACTGTCAAAGGGCGAGCGCGCTGTTAAAAGATTAATACAAGTTACACCTAAACTATAAATATCACTGGCAAAAACCGCCCGACCTCGCATTTGTTCCGGTGCCACATATTCAGGACTACCTATACTTGTACCCGTATGATTTAAAGCCGCACCTGTAGCATATTTTGCTGCACCAAAATCTACAATTACTAACCTAGTATCACTACCCCGACGAATAATATTTTCTGGTTTAATATCTCGGTGAATTACTTCTTTGCTATGGCAAAATTGCAGCACTGACAATAAATCAATTAATAATTGCCGAATTTTGCTTTCATTAAATGCGCCATTTTGTGCTAATTCCTGAGCTAAATTTAATCCATTAATAAATTCTTGGACTAGATACTGTCTATCATCTTGAATACAATAGGATAAAAGTGCAGGAACTTGTGGATGTTCTCCCAAATGATCCAACTGTATAGCTTCTTGATTAAATAACTCTACGGCTTTCTGTACTGTATTTGTACCTTGGGCTTGGGGATAAAATTGCTTGATTACACACGGAGGCTTGGAGGGTTTATCCTCATCCACTGCTAAAAAGGTTCTGCCAAAACCACCTTGTCCGATGGGTTTGATAGCGCGGTAACGTTCTTTGAGAAGTAACTTAGTACCACAAGTCAGGCAAAACTTGACATCATTAGGGTTTTCCGGGTTGGAACAATGGGGATTAAGACAATAACTCATAAGGTAAAGTCATATTCACTTATATTCAGTAAATCACAAACTTATCTGTTTAGCCTGGGTGGGGGATTAAATTTCGATGGAGTTATTAGAGGTGTTGTGACTACACCTTAAGAGTGGGTGTTTTAGCTACTTAGGAATTTCCCTACCTTGAGGCTGGAGAAGAGTCAACTACTTATATTTTATTGTGCCTGAGTTTTTACGAAAAAGAATTATTTACTTTCATCACAACGTGATAGAGTTTTTATCAAAAAGTTTGTGATTGTAGCTTACATCTAGTATCATACAAGCTGTTTAAAGATCATGGTTTCTATTTAGGGAAAGAAAAAATGAAAGTTTGGCTTGTTTGTGTTTTCGTATTATTTGCTTTAGCACAATTTTTGGATTGGGTAAAAGAAGTTTCCCTACCATTACCTACCTATATTTTAGGAGGAGCATTTTTAGCGGTTGTATCCAACTACGATAAAATTGTTGGTGGTTATTTCAGTGAGGTACAAGCGGAAATATTACCCCAACCACCCCAGTTAGATGCATCAACTCAATCAACACCCATATCATCCACACCAATGCCTTTATCAGTGTTGAATCCTGTGGAAGAGGGGAGAAATCTCTGCAAGAATAAATTGCTGAATTAAAAAATGCTACAGTGAACGAAGTACTCCAACATCTACAACCCCAGCCTACTGCCATACCGTGATTAATAGACTTTTCGCTAACTTCGGTGCATTGTTTATTCAAGATCGAGGATCAAGTCTAAATTTTAGCTTTCATAATTGCCTGTCTATCCTATTGCTGAGTAGTATGGGAGCGACTGCTTTAGTCTGGGGAACCAAGGAACTGAAATGCTTACAAGCTTCGGAGTTAAGGACTTATCAACAAATTTTGCGTTCGCGTCCCTAAGAAGCAATGGATGCACGCATTTTATTAGTCAGCATTACTCAAGAGGATCTGATACGGGAACAATGGCCTTTATCAGACCAAACTATCAATAAGTTAGTACAAAAATTAGTTTCTTATCACCCCCGTGTAATTGGATTAAATATTTATGGTCATCAACAACAAAATTTAGGTACTAATCTGCAAAATCAAATAATTGGGACTTGTTTATTAAGCAATATTGGTAGGTTAGAAGTTCCCCTACCACGTGATTTTCCTCTAGATAATATCGGGTTTGATGATGTCGTGACAGACAACTCCACAGATCAATCTATTCGTCGTGGTTTATTATTTTCCAAATCTACAGATAAAGATAGTCAATGTAAAACACAATTTTCCTTTGCAGCTTTGTTAGCTATTAATTATTTGGAAAAACAAGGTATAACTTATAATTATACTAAAAATCAAGAATTGCAAATAGGTAAAACTTTATTTCCCCACTTAGATAAAAATGCTGGCAGCTATGAAGATACAGATGCCTATGGCTATCAAATTTTATTAAATTCTCGTCATCCAAATCACCTGGCTATACAAGTTACTTTGACAGAGGTTCTGACAGATCCAGTAAATCCCAATTGGGTGCAAGATCGCTTGGTAATTATTGGGACGACTGCTAATAGTCTTCATCCTGGTTTTTATACTCCCTATAGCAGTTTATCAGACCAAGCTGCAAGAATACCTCGTATTTTTGTTCATGCTCAAATAGCTAGTCAAATTCTGACGACGGTTCTGGATGGACGACCTCTGATGTATTATTGGCCAGACTGGGCTGAGTTATTGTGGATTTGGAGTTGTTCATTAGTACGTGCTGTTTTAGCATGGGAATGGCAACATCCTTTGATGTTTCTGTTAGTAGAAGGTTTCATTTTTGTCGGTGTAGTGGTAATTACTGCTGGTTTTTGTCTACAAGCAATATGGATACCTCTATTTGCACCTGCTTTGGGTTTAGTATTCAGCGGTTTTGCTGTCATGGGTTATACTACTTACCAAACTCAAAAGCAAAACCAGGCAATTCTGTTGAAAGTAGAACAACAAGAAGATGCGATCGCACAATTAAGCTTACTATTAGAGTAAACAACAGAACTTCCATCTAATTTTGATGACTTTAAGTTTGCAGAAATATCAATATTCAAAACCGATGAGTTACTTTTGGCTGGAGGTTTCAAAATCTCTAAATCTCTTGCTTCTGGCGGCTTTAGTTGTACTTATTTAGCAGAAGATACTAAACGAGAAGGTAATCCTATCTGTGTAGTTAAAGAGTTAATGCCAGCCCGTCGAGATCCGAAGTTTTTGCAAGTTGCCCGCAGATTATTTAATACTGAAGCTGAAATATTAGCAGTTTTAGGTAAAGATCCGCAAATTCGCGAACTCTTTACTTTTTTTGAAGAAAATCAGGAGTTTTATTTAGTTCAAAAGTATATTCTTGGCAACACTTTGAGTAAAAGATTAACACCAGAAAAAGGTACGAAAACTGGAGCCTATATTGTTAATCTTATTCAAGAAATTTTAGAGAAATTATTATATATACATCAACGGCATCTAATTCATCGGGATATTAAACCAAGCAATATTATAAGAGGTAGTGAAAATAATCAACTGGTATTAATAGATTTTGGTGCAGTCAAGTTAACTCAACCACGCATAGATGAGGAAACGGAATTAGCTACCGTTGCTATCGGCACAAGAGGCTATTCACCACCAGAACAGTTTGCTGGACATCCCAGGTTATCGAGTGATATTTACGCTTTAGGTATGATTGGTATTCAAACTATCACTGGCACTGCACCCCAGGAATTCCCGCTGCATCCAGAAACTGGTAAGATTATGTGGCGACAAACAACCAATGTCAGCAATGAATTAGCGGCTATTTTAGATAAGATGGTTTGTTACAACTTTAGTGATCGCTATCAATCTGCTACTGTTGTTCTTCAGGATTTAACGTCAATTAGTTATTAGTCATTAGGTAAGCATTCAGCTAATGCCTAACGGCACGGTACGCGAACAGCCATAAGCAGTCAGCCTTTTCAGGCTAACGCCAAAAATACCTAATTTGATAATTAAGCAATTTCTCAAACATTCTAACTCCTGAGTCCTGACTCCTGAATTCTTACAAAGCGCGTTTATTTAGAAAAATGTAGATGTTGCATTAAATTATGCAAACCATACATAAATAAATTATGATTTTTACCATTAGCAATTATAATGAAGATTATTTTTTTGTTAAAGTTTTCCAAAAAGTGAACCTTGAGTAACTTTAAGAACATAAATAGTATCAAGATCTACGTGACTTCAATTAAGGAATGTAAATTAACTTGTGCATAGGAACAAAACAAGTGCTGAAGAAAGTTTTGACGATTGGGGTTTTGACCCTATTTTTGTTAACATTCCCACTGATGGGCAATGCATTAGCCCAAGGAAGATCTACACTACCTGATCCTGATACTGGAGATACAGCATTTATGCTGATATCGTCAGCACTCGTATTGCTGATGACACCGGGATTGGCTTTCTTTTATGGTGGGTTTGTGCGCTCGCGCAACATCCTCAACACCTTAATGATGAGTTTTGTGTTGATGGCCATTATCGGAGTAACCTGGGTTCTCTGGGGTTATAGCCTATCATTTGCCCCTGGTGTACCCTTTATCGGTGGCTTGGAGTGGTTAGGCTTAAATGGAGTCGGTTTAGAAACAACCGGTTATTTGGAAGATTCAGCCCCTGCGGAAGTAGTTTCCTATGCGGGGACAATACCTCATCAAGCATTCATGATCTATCAAGCCATGTTTGCAATCATCACCCCAGCTTTAATTTCTGGGGCGATCGCAGAACGGATGAGTTTCCGCGCCTATTGCCTATTTGTGCTGTTGTGGTCAACCTTTATCTACACACCCCTAGCACACATGGTCTGGGCAAAAGGTGGATTTTTGGGTTTATACGGTGGTTTAGGCGCTCTTGACTTTGCAGGTGGCACAGTCGTACATATTAGTTCTGGGGTTTCTGCACTTGTAGCAGCCATCGTTCTCGGACCCCGGAAAAGCCACCCTGATCGCCTCAGTCCACCCCATAACGTCCCCTTTATTTTATTGGGTGCTGGTTTACTCTGGTTTGGCTGGTTTGGCTTTAACGCTGGTAGCGCCTTATCCGCTGGTAGCATTGCCACAGCAGCCTTTGTTGCTACTAATACAGCAGCAGCAGCTGGTACGTTAATGTGGCTAATTCTAGAAGCAACTCTCAGAGGTAAACCCACCGCAGTTGGTGCAGCCACAGGTGCAGTAGCTGGTTTAGTTGGTATTACTCCAGCTGCAGGATTTGTCACACCCTTAGCAGCGATTCTAATCGGTTTCATTACCGCCGTCCTCTGCTTCTATGCAGTCAGTTTCAAGCACAAATTGAACGTTGACGATGCGTTAGACACCTTTCCCGTTCATGGTGTCGGTGGAACATTAGGGGCAATTTTAACCTCCATTTTTGCCACCACCGAAGTCAACTCAGGCGGTAAAGATGGGGTATTACGTGGTAATTTTGGGGAATTTTTCGTAGAACTAGCAGCGATCGCCATAGCTTATATCATTGCCGGTACTGGCACATGGATAATTTTGAAAGTTATTGATGCTACCATCGGTTTGCGTGTCAAAGAGGAAGCAGAAAATCAAGGTCTAGATATCCACGAACACGGAGAAGAAGGGTATAACTCCGAGTTTGGTGATCGCATTAACGTTTAGAAAAATATCAACTCATGAATATTAGATCCCCGACTTCTTTGAGAAATCGGGGATTTGATCATAACAATAGACTGTATGTGCGAAATTCAGCGGCTTTAGCCCTGAGAGGGAAGCGACAGGAGTGGTTTTAACCACCTTGGTCTTCTGGGTCTATACTCTTGTATTGCAGGAACTTCATGAACGGTGTTTGAGCAAATTCTTGCTTCTTTTTTCAATAGACCTCTTACAGAATTGTTTTTATGTTATGAAGAAAAGTTTTACTTTAATGCTAATTAGGTAAGATAATTGAGAAAAGGGAGACTTGGGGTGTTCCCTAGGATATATCGAAAAAAAAGAGTAAATTAAATTCTATTATTGCCCTAATATGAGGTTATGAAAAAATGAATTATCAGTGCATCCAACAGTTAAATCCAAGGGCATTTAAACTTCGCTTTGGAGTTAGGAAAAAAACTTTTAAGAGAATAGTTAAAACTATAAAATCATTCCAAGCAAGTAACAAGCACAGTAACAGCAGACGGAAACCTCTACTTGGTATTCAAGAGCAAGTTTTGGTGACTCTGCAATTCTGGGGAGAATACCGAACTTACTTTCATATTGCTACGAGTTGGCGAGTGTCGGAACCAAATATTTGTCGCATTGTTCATCGCATAGAATCAGAACTGATGCAGTCAGGAATGTTCCGTCTTCCCGGAAAAAAGGCCTTGCTCAGAGGTTTGAATCAGCCTGAAGTAGTAGTAATGGATGTAACTGAAACTCCTGTTGAACGTCCAAAAAGAAAACAAGAGGAATTTCATTCAGGAAAGAAAGAAGGTCATACCCTCAAAAGCCAATTGATTATCAATCAAGAAACGGGGGAAATTATTTGTACTTTCTTTGGTAAAGGTCGCTGCCACGATTTTTCCTTATTCAAAGCTAGTGGAATTCATCTTCATCCCGAAATACAAGGTCTATACGATAGTGGTTATCAAGAAATTGACCAATTTCATACCAACAGTTACACTCCCGAAAAAAAGCCTAAAAACAGAGAACTCTCTATTTTAGAAAAAGACTATAATCGGGTTCTGGCAACAGCGAGAATCGGCATTGAACACATTAATCGCCACCTGAAAATTTTTAAGATTTTTGGTGATAGATATCGTAATCGCCGTCGTCGTTATGGTCTGTGTTGTAACTTACTGTGCGCAATTTACAACTACGAGTTAAGTTTAGCCGTAACGAAATTTAAGCCCCCCACTATACCATGAAATTAATTTTGCAAGAGATATACTACTTAAGTAATAGGGATATCTTAAATTCAATCGTACTATAATTTATAAGGACATTTACTGAAAAATGGCTGTACTTAATGATCATAAATTATTTAAATCAAACAATAAGCCAAGCTAATGCCACAGGAATTGTTGTAGTTGATAACAACAGAAAGATGGTGAGCCTGAATAGAAAATTTATAGAGATGTGGGGGTTACCTTCACAAATAGTGAGCGAGCAAGATGAAAAGCTAGCATTAGAATTTGCTTGCTCTCAGGTGAAAAATCCTAATATTTTTATTAAAGAGATTCAAGAAATTTACATATATATGGAATTAGAAATTTATGACATTATTAAACTTAAGGATGGTCGATTATTTAAGCGCACTTCACAGCCTCAATACTTAAAAGAGAAGATTGTGGGGAGAATTTGGACGTTTCGTGAAATAAACCAGTGGAGCATTGAGCCGGAGTTAGATTTTATTAAAAATAAAATGTTTCTTTTTCCATCTCTTGGTTAATTCAATTAGTTTCTTAAGAAAGATTCTCATTTGTTACTAAAGATTAATCATTTTTTGATATATTTGTTATTCCAAGTCAGGAGAATATAATTATTAAAACTCTTTCTTCAGAAGAATTATTGTCTACCGATTATGGTAATACCTGCACCTGTTTGGTTTCCTATTATTGTTGATACCTCTGCACCGATAACAATTAATGCTCAGATTGTTGAACAGATTAAACTACTAATTGCGATTGGAGAACTACAGCCAAGTAATGCGTTGCCGACTGTTACTCAATTAGCTAAACATCTAGGAGTAAATCACAACACTATTGCGGCAGTTTATAACTATCTAATTGAATCTGGTTATCTGATAGCTCAAAGGGGTAAAGGAACTTTTGTCGCTAACTCTCAAGCTGTAGAGAATCTTGTTACCTACAAGCAATTGTACAATCTGTTAGGTCAAGCCTTTAATGCTGCAACCATAATTGGATTATCTCCATCTGAATTTGGTGGGGCTGCTTACGCACAAGCAGTAATGGTGAATCGACATCAGCCTGCAGCTTTAAAGTTAGTATTTGTAGAATGCTTACAACATAGTGCAGATGTATATAAAGCTATTCAAACAGAAATCAAAAAACATTTATTATTCCTTGAGCTAGAAGATTTAAAGGCTAAACAGCCAAAAGCGTTGAAAGAGTTGTTAGCCGCTGATATTGTGATTACAACGGTGCAACATTTATGGGAAGTAACTCAAATAGCTGAGAGTGAACAGGAAGTAATTGGTGTTGATATTAAGCCAGACTTACAACTTTTAACACAAATTTCATCTTTGCCTCGTAACGCTTTAATATTGCTTATTTGTCAAGAAGAGAGCAGAAGTGAAGATATGAAAAATATGTTACAAAAAGCTGGAGTTTCCCACATAAATTTTCAACCTTTAGGATTGGAGCAGCTTCAGCAAAATCCCCAGGTTTTAGAACAGGCTGAGGCAGTTTGTGTTTCCAAAGAAGTTGAAGATTATGTACGTCAGTATAGTTCTCTACTTTCTAGGGTAATGGTCTTTAATTTTAGCCTTAATGAAACTAATGTGTCAGTTTTAAAAGCACGCTTATCTGCAATCCAATTGGCAAAATCACATTTGAGCATTGCGGCACATCCATAGTTGGAAATAAATTGATTACCCTGGTCCTTGGAATGGTGGCACAATTTACGTGAAGTGAGTCAAAAGAGGGACACCCTCGGTTCAAACACTTTCCGGTCTGGAGATTCGCTCTCTCCGTCAGCTGCAACGAGATTATCCTGTTAGTCCCTACATTTTCCAGTCTTCTCGACGTGGCCCGTTGGCACATGATATGATCGCCGACATTGTTGAACGTGCTAGTGAGAAGGCTTCTCTACCTTTTCCTTTTCATACCCATATGCTGCGGCATGGAACGGGTTATTGTTTGGCTAATCGAGGCATTGATACCCGAACAATTCAGAGTTATTTGGGGCATAAGAATATTCAGCATACTGTTCCTTACACCGAACTTGCATCTACTAAGTTTCATGGGCTTTGGGACGATTGATGTTTAAAACCCTACCTAATTGTTGCCCATCTCCCCCGAAAAAAATCGCTCTCCGTTGAGAATATTTACACCAGTTTCTTTTCCATGAAAATACCTAAAGGGTCTTCGGTATAATTTCCAAAAGGGTCACAATGCTGATAGCCTGCTTTTTCATAAAGTCCCAAAGCTTCAGGCTGGGAGATACCAGTTTCAAGCCGAATTAGCTTGAGACCAGATGCCCGCGCACAGGATTCAAGCTTGTCTAAAAGACGGCGACCAATCTTTAAGCCTCGAAACTCTGGCAGAACGAACATCCGTTTTATCTCTGCATAGTCTTCATCTTGCTTGACCAATGCACCGCATCCCACAATTACGTTATCAATGCTAACGGTAAGAAAAGTCACATTTGGCTGTTGTAGCGACTCAGGTGACAGAAGGTGATTACTTTCCGCTCTATATAGATGTGTCAAGTAATGGTCAAGCTGCTCAATAAGCTTGTAGACTTCGGGAAGAGCAGGATCACCCCTTTGAATAACTATGTGCTGCATATAATTACAACTTTATACACCTTAAACTATAAAAACTCCAACCTCTTTTAAATCGAGTTTCCTCTTAAATAAGCAGTGCTAGTACTGACATAGGAAAACTCTTTAATCTATTAAAACCCAGATTTTTCACGAGTGAAAAAAATAATTTACATAACCTGGATGACAGATAATTTTTGAGATACATAATTAACTTAGACTCAGAAACAGAAGTAGATTAAGTAGAAGGCGTGAATATATAGATAAATCAAGCACTAGTTATCTTTGAGTTCGGAAATTTCAATGGTGTTAAAATGGTGTGGAAATAAAATCAAGCAGGCTAAGATTAGGCTCAAAAAAGCTAAATAAATTTACATAGTTGATGGCGGTTATTGTGGATTCATGCGTGAACCCACATTATGATGGGGAGCCATTTATGCGTTAACTGATGGATATTTGTCGCGTATCAGTCCAAATGGTGCTGCGACCTCAAGAGTGCAAGGGATTTGTTTTACTCCCAAAGAGGTGGGAGGTTGAGCCTACTTTCGCTTGGCTCAACTGGTGTCGCTGACTCAGCAAAGAATATGAGCAACTTCCTGAAATAACCGAGACTTTCATTTACCTTGCTATGATTCGGATCATCGTCAGACAACTTCCATGACTTTTTACTGGCTTTGACTTTTCAAACATCCTCTGAGACTTAATTTTTTCGGCATGGGCTTGACAGTGTTGCGTAGCGGCAGTAACTATTTCGATATTACTGAATAATAGGCAAACCGTTTGTTATTATAGAAAGTCTTAATCAGCTACTCAAAGGTTTTTAGCATGATATCCTAACAGACAAATCAGTAAAGTTATAAGTAATAGCGTTGATCTATGTCAACTTCATAATTCATGTTTTCCTGATCTGCTTCTATACTCTAAATGCCTAAAACCTGGAATTTTTTAAATGTTTGAAAATTAAGAGTTAATAAGCTATCTAGCTTTTCTTGTTTGTCAGTGTTTGCAGTGACAATCCAGTTATAAATTGCTGCTTTAAAATCAGCGAAATTAGCATAGCATTTAGAGTATAAACATTCATTTCTAATAAACTTCCAAAACCGCTCAATTAGATTTAACTGTGGCGAATAAGAAGGTAAATAACATAACTATTCTTCTAATTGTTTCGCATAGTTTTGTACCAAGTGAAACCTCTGGTACTTAGCATTATCTAGTACCAGAATAATAGGAATATTTAGACCTAGATTGGCTAATTTAAATAGCAATTGGCAAATGCTTTCTGAATTAAGATAAGTTCCATTTCTTATCATAATTGTTTCCTTAGTGACTGCATTAACTGCTGTTAAAACATTGAATCTCTTTCGTCCAGATGGTTCACAGATAAATGTTCTTGTAAAACACCATAAAAATCCTAAATATCCTCGATGTACGACTTAGGTGCTACATCAACAAAGAAAACTGCTTTTTCTCAGCTGATAGCCTCTTGCAACAATAGTCCTAGGTTCTTTACTCTATATTTTTCTACTTCCTCAATCTTTTCTAATTCTACTGAGGTTCCCGGCACGTACCCCACTTTTAAGCACCGCAAGCCAGTTCTTTTCAAAAATTCTCTTACCTGTGTTAAACTGCGCTTTAGACCAGTTAATTTTCCAATAGCATTGCTCGCTTCTGCAATACTTGACGCTGGATTTTTGTCAAAATAATCTTCCAAAATATCACTATACCGATTCAAGTTGCTTGTTTGTCCTTTATGGTTGATTTTTCTAGTTCTCCTACCCCTCCTGATTGATATTGTATAATATATATATATTGTTAACGTTGTTTTCGATATTTTGCACGAGCTACAAATTTCTTTATGTCTTATACCCTGAGTTTTTAGATACAGAACTTCCATTTTTGTTTGTACTAATGGATGAGGATAATTAAATCTTTCATAATCGAACTTATTAGTCTCTTCTTGTGTAATATCTATTCTCAAGATCAGACTTGATATTGAGAATAGATATTTATTGATTATTTGTTTATAACATTTGTTTTTGTCGCCGCATCAAAGTCCAATTATTAACCGTTCTTAGTATAATAAAAAGCCGACTCGTTATGGTTTTTCACCATAGGCCATTAGCCAAACATTTAAGACAAAGGGATCAGCTAATCGAAGGAACTCTTGATAAGAGGTCATAAAATCTTGCTTTTCTTGCTCAGTTACTAGTCCAGCTTTGACTATAGGTAGCAATAAATCTGGATCAAATCTCTCCAAAAATCCTTCAACCCCCAGTTCATCACTATTGAAAACAATTGCTTCCAAATCAAGATTTTTAAAGCCAACTTCCTTTAGGATGCGCCGTAAGCGGCGTCCAATACGAGCATTTCCACCTTGAGAGGCTTGTAAATGGCTATCATTATCTAACAATAACGATGGAAATTTAGAAATTGGCGGATCTACAATAGATTGAATATCTTGGTCTATATCAATAATTACAAGCTTGCCCCCAGGTTTTAGTACGCGTAGAATTTCTTTGGCAGCCCCGGATGGATCAGGTAAATGCTGAAACAGCAGGCGTGCCACTGCAAAGTCGAAGCTGCTTTCCTTCAATCCTGTGTCCATGACTGAGGCTTCAATTATTTGTAATCGCTTACCAATTTTATCTTGCAACTGATGCTTAGCTCGTAAAACCAATATAGGATCGATTTCTACAGCTATCACGGCAATATTTGGTAACCAAGTTAGTAGCTTTTGTGTGAAGAAGCCTGGTCCGCTCCCTAATTCCAGGACCGACATGCAGTCATTCAACCCAAATCGAGCGAGAGTGCGTGCCTCCTTATCCCAACTTAGGAGAACTTGAGTATACAAACGTTGTATTTCCCTATCTATGTCACGATGTACATTACTAGCGTTGTAGGATCCTGGAATCATCATTAATTAAGAGCCTCTTATGTTGGAACAAATGAAAAGTAGTGAAAATGACAGATACGTCAAGCTCATCTCCTCAAGCAATCAAATATTGAAAGAAGGCAGGCAAAGTACATAGATTCCTCAACACAGCAAGATAAATAAAAAATAAGGGACAAGGCATTGATGTATAGAAGTAATTATCCGGGGATTGCTTTGAGAGGAAACTGCTAATATGATCAAGAGATTTCAGCAGAAAGCTTCAGAGTTAAAGTCACTGCTCCACCAACAAGAACTGCATAGTTTACACCTAGATAACTTATGAGTTAAGGATCTTAGCACAACTAGCAGTTTTTTCCCGACTTACAATAGTGTTCCTTAATCGCTCAATATGCCTATTTAAGCGATATCTGTTTAGTGAGCTAGAGAGGACTTTAGCTGCACCTTTTACATTACCAATGCAACCACTAGCACCGCACCTACATTTAAATGGTCTCTCCATCCTCCATTCTGTAGAGGGATAAAAAAAAGTCAACTCATCCCCTGGCTCAAGATCGCGTTCAGCAAATATTGTTAAGCTACCGCAATCTATGAACGTTGATGGATTACATGAATGGTTCATATTTGCAAACACAAAATCTAGTAAATGTGTTTGTTCATCTACTTGGACTGTTTGGTAAGTTTGATTTTGAAAAATCAAAGTATCTTTTGCTTGATAGATTGGGTAGTGCGCCGGAATTCTCAATGTTGTGAAAACACAAAAGCCATTAGTTAGTTCTCTAAATTCTATCTTCAGAGACCCTATAGATTTAAGTTTATTCAAAGTGTTGATTGGGTAAAACATCAACTAAACCCTGCTACTTTTAATGTTGAGTTTAACCAGATAGTGGGTGCCGCAATGTTGCCAAAAGAAAGATTTAAATATCATACATATCTATTATCGTTTCATGAGAAATTTCCTTCTCTAGGTCTCCTTTATTAGCCCAAGCCATATTTACGATAGTTCGGGTTATATTTCCTCGGAGCGGGGTAACGCGATGCATAGTCGTGTCTGCTTTGATCAAATAAACGTCACCCTTGGCATGACTCCGTGACTGTACAGGAAAATGTTCTAGATAATATTCAACATTAGGGTTTTCTTTATCCCAGTGGGTGTTAGGGATTAACTCAAGCGTTCCACCTAATTCAGGCGGTGGAGCTTCCATAAACCAAACTAAGGAATAACTATAATCATCCCAGTGCCAACCGTGTGTATCCCCTGATTGAGTCATGCGAGTAATCAAATACTTTTCCTCTTCAAAAGGACACAGGATAACTTCGTCTTTCACAATCATCGAGAGGAAAAACATTAGAGCTTCTGAATGGTATATTGCTGGGATAATTTTCCCTTTTTGCTTAATATCTGCTTGTCGAACATTTTCCATGAAACGTGGAGTATTGCTTGTTACCTTGAGAAATAACTCTCTACGAACAGCATGTTGATCTAGTAAGTTGCAAACCTCTCCACGAACACCTGTTTCTATCACAGGTGGAACAAAGTTTGGAATCTTGACGTATGCCTCATTCTGGAAACTGTTTGCAAGCTCCTGAAGCAAGTTATCAGTAAATAAACCCCTCTCAAAGTAATGCTTTCTCAGGAGTTGATCGACTTGAACTGAAACATCTTCAGAATGATTGATAGAAAAGGAAGATTCCATATCTAAGAGTGGAATGCTCATAAAAAAATCCTTTTGAATTGGACAACTAAATTTAATAATGTTATTGCTGATAACCAGTGCTAACTAATGTTTTCGGAATCTATTGACAAAAAAGTATTTGCAGCATTATGCCGAGATAGGTATAAAGTTCAGCAATTATGGTTGAAAACTCTCAACTTGAAAAAGCTGAAGAGTTATATACTTCCTTACAGAAACACCGTTTTTGATAGCAAAAATTAAGCATCTCCAATAAGCTGTATGTTTCTATGAATCTCTCACTGTATATAATACTAACTTGCTTAACGACACCTACAATACCACTATAATAGTAAACTTAAACCAAGTAAATAGTAAAATCAAAAAATTTTATTTTTTGATTTACGCACTAAAGATAGTGAGGATGCGCTCTGAAATCAGTGCCAATACGAATATTGTGAAGATGTACCACGCTTTCAGAGATTACCTTTGGGAAACACAGCTTTAGCTAGTCGTGCCATTTCATCAGCGACGGGAGGAATTTCTTCGGGGTGCAGGCACATATGGCATAGAGCCGAGATGGGGTAGATATAGCGAGGCTGTCACCAGGGGCAAAATAGGCTGAAAGCATTGTCAAGACTGGTTTTTAGAACTTGTGTTTCTGATTAATAATTTACCCCTGAGAAAAAACTTTACGGATTGACCTACCAAAATTACCAAAATTATTAGGAGGGTTCTGGGAGATTATTGTAAATCTTTTAACATTTTATTCACTTCATCTATGTTGAAAAGATCTGGATTAAAGCTTTCATCCACCCACTCCATCCTCTCCTCATATTCTGGATGTGATGGATGGATCAGCAATGATTTCCAGCAACTCTGCATAGCCCCAAGAAGCACCACAATCTTCAGGAGGACAAGCACACTTCCCAGTAATACATACAGGATATTTGGTATCTGGAGAAGATAGTAGTTCTTTTTCCACCAAAAGCTCATGTTCCCAGGTATCGCGAAAATCGTAAGTATAGAAAAAGTTGAAGTTCTCACCCTTAACCACCTGAGTGAGCTTGACACTATTCTCCGAACGCACATGAAAATCTGGTTGAGATTGACCGTAATCAACACCAGCAATAGTCCATGATATAGATATGATAATTATCCGAGCCCATTACCTCTTGTACAATCAGATGTAACTGTTGAAGAGTCATTGGTGAAAAGTTAAGCCCGTAAGTGTTGTGTCAAGAGCCTTTGAGAGAATTGTGGTAAAAAAACTGGTCAGTCCCACGTTGAAGATGAGGAAAAGGAATCACTTGTCTATATTGAGTTTCCCACGATTTTTGACCCTGGCAAATCCCTCGCTTGACAATTTCCCCTTTTCCTTAACTTGTCACCAATGAGTGTACTCTGTCCGCAGAATCTCAGTGTCTTTAGACCTGAGAGTGTCAATAAGGATTGCTGTTTTTACCATACAATTCAGACTCAAAATTGCTAAAGTTTGTCAGCCTGATGTACATTTAACATACTCACCATCAAAACTATCCGGGCTTAAACCATCTAACCACAGAACCCATTTTGAATTTTCAACTTTTAATTTTCTAGTCGTGTCCACTTCTGCAAAACCATTTCCTATCTGGGGAATTTTCTTGCTGATAACCAACGGTATCCTGATGTTAGCCATCATCTTGCTAATTTGGCGACAGCAGAAACTAATCACCGCTTATGCAAACAGCAAACCCTCAGAAGCAATCAACTTCAACTCTCCAACCCCTTCTTTGGCACCGGAATTAGGACCCCGGCATAAACTTAGTTACACCCAATGGCTAGACATCCTCAAACAAGAAGCCAACGCAACCGCCCAAAAACCCCCTGAAAAGTTAACTATATTGGCTGGAGATTCTTTGAGTTTGTGGTTTCCACCTGATTTATTACCAGAAGATAGAAATTGGCTAAATCAGGGAATATCCGGCGAAACCAGCGATGGACTATTAAAAAGATTAGATTTATTTGACCAAACCCAGCCAGAGAGCATTTTAGTCATGATTGGAATCAATGACCTAATTCGCGGTGTAAGTGATGAGGAAATCTTAACCAATCAAAGACGAATTATCCGCTATCTCCGTAGGAATCATCCCCAAACGGAAATTATAGTCCAGTCGATTTTGCCTCATGGGGGAGAGGAAGCAAGATGGGAGGGACGGGGAAAACTCCTGGCTATCCCCAACCGTCGTATTCAGAAATTGAACGAGGAACTACAAAGGATAGCTACTCAACAAAATGTCCAATATATAAACTTACATCCCCTCTTCACCAACAAACAAGGTGATCTACGCCGGGAATTTACCACTGATGGCTTACACCTCAATCCGCAAGGTTATCTAATTTGGCGGACTGCATTGCAGATTTATAACAATTCAGAAGGAGTTCAGGAGGCTATAGGCATAAATAGGCATAGAGTAGAGCATTCAGAGGACAGAATAACCACTGATAACTGATAACTGAATTGTGTCTTAGCACGAGAAAATAAGAAATAGTGATTTTAGCAGTCAGACTCAAATGGATACTAAAGCTTTTAAACGTAGTCTACAACATTCAGAAAACTATAACCGTAAAGGGTTTGGACACAAAATAGAAGTTGCCACTCAGTTGCAGTCTGAGTATCAAAGTAACTTAATTCAAGAAATACGCGATCACAACTACATCCTACGAAGAGGCAATGTTACCATCAGACTAGCACAGGCATTTGGATTTTGCTGGGGAGTAGAACGTGCAGTAGCAATGGCTTATGAAACCCGTCAACACTTCCCCAAAGAACGCATCTGGATTACCAACGAAATTATTCACAATCCTTCAGTGAATCAGCGGATGCAGGAAATGCAAGTCCAATTTATCCCTGTAGAAGCTCATAAAAAAGACTTCTCTCTTATTGATCAAGGCGATGTAGTCATCCTACCCGCCTTTGGTGCCAGCGTCCAAGAAATGCAGATTTTAAATGATAAAGGTTGTCAAATTGTTGATACAACTTGTCCTTGGGTTTCCAAAGTTTGGAATACAGTTGAAAAACACAAAAAAGGCGAATATACTTCCATTATTCATGGCAAATACAAACACGAAGAAACAGTTGCCACCAGTTCCTTTGCAGGTAAATATCTAATAGTCTTGAACTTACAAGAAGCAGAATATGTAATTAACTACATTCTCAATGGTGACAAGCGTGAAGAGTTTTTAGCTAAATTTGCAAAAGCCTGTTCGGCTGGATTTGATCCCGAAAAAGACTTAGAAAGAGTCGGTATTGCTAACCAAACAACCATGCTGAAAGGTGAGACCGAGAAAATTGCTAAACTCTTTGAGAAAACCATGATGCAGAAATATGGACCAGCCGAAGTAAATCAGCATTTTCAAAGCTTTAATACCATCTGTGATGCTACCCAAGAACGCCAAGATGCCATGTTGGAATTAGTCGAAAATAATCTAGATTTAATGGTAGTAATTGGTGGTTTTAATTCATCAAATACAACTCAACTACAACAAATTGCACTTGGGAGAAATATTCCTTCCTATCACATTGATGCTGTTGAACGCATCAAATCAGGTAATGCCATCGAACATCGACAATTAACAGGAGAACTAATAACAACAGAAAACTGGCTTCCACCAAAAGAAATTGTTGTAGGAATAACCTCTGGTGCTTCTACTCCCGATAAAGTTGTAGAAGATATCATTGAGAGAATTTTCACCTTAAAAGCAACCTGATAATTCGTAATTTCTAAGTAAGAATTCAGGAGTCAGGAGTCAGGAGTAAAACTCTCTTGCCGTCTAGATTTTAATTCAGCTTATTTAGCCCCCTAAATCCCCCAATTCTGGGGTGAAAAGAATTTTCAAAGTCACGCCATAATTGGGGGTTATAGCATTTCAAGAAAACCCTGATACATATCACTTCCCCTTGAGTTATAGTCCTTTGGCGATGCCTACGGCGAGCAAGGCTATCGCTATTCAACGACCATTAACCCCAATTTTCATAATCTTTATATATTACAAAATGAAGTGCGGAATAATATGGGTGATAGATATAACCCATATTTATGCATAACGTATGATTACGAATCATATCAGTTGTCAATTAGATAACAGCTTTACAAATTTTCAATTGGTATTTGCCATTTTGGCACTCGTATGGCAAAGTAACTTGATATATTGCAGAAATTACCAAGATGTTTTTAATTGTTATACGGAAGACGGGGTTGAACCCGTCTTTTTTATTATCTTTTGCGTGAAAATGCCTGATACATCAAGTATTATAACAGCTGATTAATAACTCCTAAATCTAAAATTTTCACGCTTTTTAGAATTTGCCATTTTGGCAGAGAGTGACAAAAGAAATATGTTATGTTAATCAAAATTGTGGGAATTATTAATGAATAAAACAACAGTTAAGGGATAAATTCTTATTCTTGTTGTTGACTTCATTTGCTATCCTGACAACCTATTGAATGTTATTTCTACTATTTTTTTCATATTCCAAGGTGTATTGCCACTTTCAAGCTATTAGTGCGGACGGGATAACCCCCCGTCCTTTATTTTTGCGTAAAAATTCAGCTATCGAGAAGTTTTGCATTGCCACACCAACATATTTTTTAGTGGCAGTGTCAACTCTTATCAGTTTTTAGGATATTTGCATACATCCTCTAGGAAGATGCTACCAGAAAACCAGACAGGCTAAATTGGTTTGGGATGTTGTTATGCACTGGATTTATAGCGAGGTTTGGTTAACCACCAAACCTTTTTTGTCTGTAAGCATTGGGTAATGGTTAATAGTTGGTATTGATCATGATTCATGATATCTGTCACCTATACCTTACCCCGAAAGAATTTTCGCTAAATTACCTAACGCAGACCGGATAAATTGTGCATTTTTGATAAAATGTAAAAATTTAAACTTTATAGTTGTGGTGCATATCAAAGCAGGAGTTTAAAATTAAAAATACTAGGACCATCCCAAATGTCTAAGTTTATTGTCATACTGTAGCTTGCTTCCCGCAGGGTATGAAGCACAGCGCAATGTTCGCGAAGGGATACACTGCACTCCGTTCCCTATGGCTTACGCCACGCTTCGCTAACACAATGACAATTTATGATATTTTTGCAAAATTGGGATGCTCCCAAAATACTCAGCCCTAGAGACTTTCCGCATTGACTGAAAACTAAAATGGCCAAGCACTTGCGCAAGCTGAAGAAAAAAGCGACTCGCATAAATCACCCTGGTGCTGATGCGAAACAAAAGATAGCTAAAAAAACTCAAAAACAATCTCGATAGCGCAGTTGGTTGTTGTCAACCTTGATGCTGACTACTTTGTTTAGCAGTGCTGGTCTAATTATCGCTGCTGGCTGGATTAGCATTCTCTTCATATTTAATCCAGAACAGGTAAGCTGGTTGAATGAATTTTTACCAACCTGGTAGCAAATCCCTGTCAATGAAAAAGAGATCGCCCAAACCCTTGCAGAAATTTGACTCTCCTTAAATAAACAAAACCGGATTACTGGGGAAAGTCTATCTTTAGAGGTTGTCAATAATGACGATAATCAGGAACGAAATTCTTCTTTATTACCAGTTTTTCAAAAACGCAATAATTGTCAGTCTGATTGTCAAGAATTAGTAGAACTAGGGGTCTATCAACGTACCAAGGATTTAGAATTCCAATTTCAACCAGAAAGATAGTACCATCTGGTAAGATAAATTCCTATCACTGGGGTTACAAAATCTTTTGTGGAATCTCCCTTGGATAAAAATTATTTAGAGGTAGAGAAGCAAGGAAAAAAAATTAATTTACCTTTAACTGAGATCAAAGCTTTTGAAGATTCTCCATTATCACCAGAGTTTTGGTTTTATTTACGCGGTGAACACAAGCAAGGAGATAACAAAATTACTTATGCTCAAATAGTTCACTACAACCCCAAAATCCGTAATTTACAGCAAGTTTTATCTTGGAAAGATCCTAACATTCAACTACCTAAATGGCAATAAGTAACAGGTAGTGATGCAAAAGAGTTCGTCATAGACCAAACAGCAAATTTAGAGCCAAAATTAATTGCAAGTATATCAACTCAAATCTAGTGAATTAATTAGCAATTCGCTGATATTAGTACCAGTTGATCTCAAGTCGTAATTTGATGATTTTGCTTATCAAAAATCTTTAGCACTGGCTAGAAATGGACTTTGGACACCCGCTTATGCTTGGTTGACATCTCTGCAGAAACAGCGGAAAACGCCTTGTCTACAGTCTGTCCAGACGCAAATTGATTTAATTCGCCTCCATTGCCAATTTACCAAAATTCAAGCTGATAAAAGTTGGGCTAATCCCAGTGAACAAGTGATGACATATTTAATTTATGTTCCTTGGGAACAAGCTTTACAGGTTTTGACAGCTTTACCCTATAATGGTCAAGAAATTTCTAATTTACTCAAAGCAGATAGAGGTAAGTTATGGAATCGGACAACGGTAGTATTACGGCTTAACCCCAGTAGACGTGCTGTGTTAGCTTGGGCTTATTTAATGTTAGTGGTGCAGAGTGGAGAAAAACGTGCTAATTATTGGTTGCAGGAACAACCAAATATTAATGAGGAGACGTTATATTATCTGCAAGATTTGTTAGCACAACTCAATAATGAGGTGACGAATGATCATGAAAGTCAAATTATTGGTGGAGTGCAACAAGTTACTCAGATTAATAATGCTGATTGGCTATCTATACCTCCTCAATCGGATTTAAAAATCCCGGCTGATAAAGTGTGGTTTCAGATAAATGTGAGTGCATTTCATGATGGAATAAATTGCTTAGGTTACCCTTTTAGTAATTTCCAATTACCGAAATTTCAAACTGGACAATTCTGGCAAAAAATTTTGGGAATTGCAGCTGCTCCTACTATGCAGATAGTTGTTTGGCACCTAATGGAGAACAGCAAATTAAAACTGCTACTATTAAAGCTGTAAAAATGCAGGCCGGAGTTTTGCAACTTTTAACTGCTGGTGAACCTCTTCCTAAACATGAAAATAATTCTAGTCAACCCAAACCTCTAGCTTTAACTTCTGCAGCATTGGAATGGGTACAACTATCTCCTGTGTCTCTTCAAGAACTGTATCAACAAAATCCTCAAGTTGTAAAGGCGTTTTTAGCGTCTGTGTGGCGTTCTTTGCAGCAGTGTGGTGATATTTCTGTTGGGTAAGTTCCTGGTTTTGACGTGATGAAAGCAAAAATGGATGATTAGACCTCTTGCAGAATTAATTTTATGTTATAATGGTGTTTTGTCTTTGTTTTAGCCAGAAGTTAGAGTTTACAGGGTTATGTTTGAATTAGCGAGCCCAAAGAACACCAAAAATACATACAATCTAAAACTCTCTATCATCATACCACATAAACAATTTTGCAAGAGGTCTATTCGCCTGTGCAGATGATTGATATGACTAATGACGCTAAGGTTGATGTAGTTTTGACTATTTCTGGTTCGGTTATAACTGCTTTGACTCAGCCAGTCAATGCAAATTCCAGTGTGGGAGAAGATAAGATACGCCCCCGGACTGTGATTTTGTTGCTTAAAAGCTGATTTATAGTGATTTTGTTGCTAAATCTCGGCAAACGCTGACTGCGATCGCTAAACTCAACAGTGACCAGTCTCTGGCTTTACTGGTAGAAAATACTGAATATATATATAGATATAGCAGCTTAAGATATAGCAGCTCAAGGCGCTGGTCAGAAACTAATCAGCGCCTTGAATAGTAGCTGAATTTTTTGATTTATTCTTCGTGGCTAGAAGATTCTAGTCTTTGACTTTTGATGTTCTGTAACTGTTGTAGTAAAGAATCTACTTCTGCTTGCAAATCCATAAATTTTTCTTGCTGATCGTCCCGATAATAGGCTTTGGTTAGCTTCTTGACCATTTCGCTATGGGATTCGCAACTGGTAACACTGGATGACAAAGTGGACATGGTTATACTCATTTGCAAATTTAGCTCACACCATTTGAGATATTATAATAATGTCATATTAAGCTTTCTTAAAACATTGTATACTTTTAATCACATACTCTGATAGGTTTGCCGTTTAATCATAAGAGACTACGATTAGAGTGACTGTGTTCCTCAGATCACATCGCCCTGAGCGTGGTAAAGTGATTGACACTATAAACAAAATCCCATTTTCCCATCTCAAATCTCTAGTTAAGAAGTTTTTAATCCCGTGACTTTGAGCTTGTCTGTTGCTAAATCTCATCGCCAACCTTGGCCCGGACTGATAGAAGCCTATCGTAAATACTTGCCTGTCAGCGAAAGCACTCCAGTTGTTACTCTCTTGGAAGGGAACACACCTTTAATTCCAGTGCCAGCGCTCGCAGAACGCATTGGCAGACAAGTCAACGTATTTATTAAATATGACGGACTAAACCCCACCGGCAGTTTTAAAGACCGGGGTATGACTATGGCGATTACCAAGGCTAAGGAAGCCGGGGCTAAGGCAGTAATTTGTGCTAGTACAGGCAATACTTCAGCTGCTGCTGCTGCTTATGCGCGGCGTGGGGGGATGAATGCCTTTGTGTTGATTCCTGATGGTTATGTGGCTTTGGGTAAGTTAGCCCAAGCTTTACTCTATGGGGCTGAGGTACTAGCTATTAAGGGAAATTTTGACCGGGCGCTGGAAATTGTCCGGGAAATGGCGGATCATTACCCCATCACTTTGGTAAATTCTGTCAATCCTTACCGCTTGGAAGGGCAGAAAACTGGCGCGTTTGAAGTGGTGGATGCTTTGGGTAATGCTCCCGATTGGTTGTGTATTCCGGTGGGAAATGCGGGGAATATCACAGCATATTGGATGGGTTTTTGTCAGTACCATCAAGATGAGAAGTGTGATCGCTTGCCGAAAATGATGGGTTTTCAAGCTGCTGGTGCTGCACCTTTGGTAAGTGGTAAACCTGTGGCAAATCCTGAAACTTTAGCCACAGCAATACGTATTGGTAATCCTGCGAGTTGGGATCAAGCGAGCGCAGCCCAAACCGCTAGTCAAGGCAGTTTTAACGCTGTCACAGACGAAGAAATTCTCGACGCTTATCGACTTTTAGCATCATCAGAAGGTATTTTCTGTGAACCTGCCAGTGCAGCTTCTGTAGCTGGGTTGTTAAAGGTAAAAGATCAAGTTCCCACAGGTGCAACAGTGGTTTGTGTCCTTACAGGTAATGGTTTGAAAGACCCAGATACAGCAATTAAACACAGTCACAGTCATTTTAAACAAGGTATTCCCGCAGACCTAAAAGCTGTAACTGAAGCAATGGGGTTTTAGCAACTTGCTGTTTATAAATTGGGGTCTAAACGGTTAGGCGCATATTTTCTATATGATTCATCATGAGGAAAAATTATCAAAGCGCCTAACGCAATAACACACCCTACTTAAGATTTATTTTATAAATAGTCTCTGAGTCAGCTATTATCAAGTAACTCTAGAAAATCCTTACCAGCTTTGAGAATATCTTCATCGTCACTTTGTAATTCTCTAATAGCTAATCCATGTGTTAAATCAGGGTCAATTTCAAGGTACAGTTCAAGCAAACGTCTATACTCTTCATAAGCATCCTGAGTTGCATTAATTAATACAGGGTAAGCACTTCTTCCAAAATTAGCTAGTAAAAACTCTTTAGGTAACGAAAGTGAAACTTCTCTAACTAGTTCAATATCTGAATGACCAACACTAGCTAGATCAACTAATTCATTGAAAAACGACAAACGTTCTTCTACTTCTAACTACAATAGTATTCTCACAGTAGTGGTTCTATCTGATGGACTCTTGAGAGCTTGCCTAATTGTTAACTGTTTATCTGTTGAGCGACTGAAAAACCCCCAACGAGCTCTAAAACAATCCATTTCAGGACTACGTAAGCTTCGCCATAATTCAAAGTTATTTGTTGGCAAATTTCCTTGTTCCATCATTTTTTGTTACCAGGATACTTCCAAGGAGGATAAAAGTTGCAATTGGTAAGTGACCATTACCAGAACGATTAGACAGTTACATTTCTAGCCGCATGGTGCGGTTAGGTGCAAGATATTTGGAAATTACCGCTTCTCATGCACTACGAACGGCTAGTTTACCCTTACATCATGGAGATCGTTTTGATCAAATGCTAATTGCACACGCACAGATGGAGCAGATGACACTTCTTAGGGGTGATCCAATGTTGAAAGAGTATAAAGATACTGCTATTTTTTGGGCTGCGAATAAAAAGTAAGAAGAAGCAGCAAATGACTGATATGTAATTGATAACTGATAACTGATAACTCTTTAGTGACTTATTTCGCCAGTTTCTACTGCTTCTACTGCTTCCCCTGCTCTCCTTGCTGCTCGCGCCTTTGCTAAACTGTCAATAGCATCACCTAAAGCTGTGGTTAGGTTGTTACGGGTTTGAGCATGATTTTCTTGTTCTGTTTTCAAAGCTTGAATTAGGTAATTGCGTTCTTTAGTAACTGCCACAAGTTTAGCTTTTAATTCCCCTACAGATGTCAGTTGTGATAGTTCTGACTGAACTGCTGTTGTAGTAGTTTCAGCAGTTGCATCAACGTTTATACCTTGGAATTGTTGCAGTTCAGCTTTTACAGATGCGATTCCTTCGGATCGCTTCGCTAACGCTTGTTGGTATATCTTGGCTTCTGCACGACGTTGTTCTGATTCAGTATTATATAGTTGTCGCCACTTTTGTGAACTTTCCCAGGCCTCATCACGTTTTTGTTGCAGTTCAGCCATGTGCTGTCTCAGGGCTTGAATTTCGGCTAACCATTTTTGTGTTAAATGAGCTGTTTGATCAATATTGTCAGTCATTAGTTTAGTTAAGTGTATTAAGTATTAAATAATTATGTCTTCTCGTGAAAAATTTTACCGTATAAATAGCGCGCCTAAATAATTTACAAATATCTTCTGTATTTTGAATTGGATATATATGCCCCAGCATTGTTGGATCAGGTTCTTTCGCCACATCAATTGGCGTACATTTCAGAAAACCATGGACAGGACTATGGAAGGGAGACTATTAGGACTGGCTTCAGAAATTGCCTTTAATGCTATGTTATCCTTGTTTCCGGCGATTATTGCCGTGCTGACAGCCATTGGTTTAGTAGCAGAATCCTTGCAAAACACCTTTATTCAGGCAACAATGCAACTGAGTCAGATTGTACCCGAAGAAGCATGGAGTTTAATTAGTGAATTTGCTACTAAAGAAATTGCCGAGTCTAAAAATAGAGGTTTATTTTCTGTCAGCTTTGTGATCGCAATTTGGACAGCTTCTGGTGCAGTCAGTACCGCTATGACCGCATTTGATCAAATAGAACAGATTTCTCCAGAAAATGTGCGCCCATTTTGGAAGGCCAAACTTATTTCTCTAGGATTAACAATTGGGACTATATTACTTTTAATACTGGCTTCTTTTCTAGTATTTATTAGTGATTTACTTTTGGGTGTATTGATACGTGGTAATGGTTATTTAGCATTCTTATTGCATATTTGGCAACTGTTACTTTGGCCTTTAGCCTTAGTTATTGTTGCTGCCACATTTAGTTTAGTTTATCGTTATGGACCGAGTTTGTGGAAACCAGGCACCCCATTGATGCCAGGAGCCGTTTTAGCAGCTATATTTTGGGCAATAGTTTCCGCCCTATTTCGCTTTTATGTCACCAATTTTGGAAATTATAATAAAGTTTACGGCACAGTGGGAACTTTTATAGTATTAATGTTGTGGTTGTGGATGGGTGCCTTTGTTCTCTTAGTTGGGAAGCAATTAAATGTAATTGTTAGTGAATCTATGAAAAATAGGGACTAGGGACTGGGGACTGGGGACTGGCGGAGAATAACAACTGACAATTAGCAATTAGCAATTAGCAACTACCAATCACCAATCACTAAAAAATATCTAATTCTCCCAATAAAATATACATAGAGTCTGATGCTTATGCACCGACATTAAAACGTCTGCGTCAAATTAGTAAAGTTCTGGATAATGCTATTACCATTAACGGAACTCAAGTTGGTATTAGTTTAGATCCTATTTTGGGATTGATACCTCTTGGTGCTGATGTTTTAGGATTGATATTTTCTCTTTACATTATCATCGAATCAGCGCGGCTAGGTATATGGAGAGCTACCTGGGGAAGAATGGTAATGGTTGTAAATATTATTATTGATGTCTTAGTCGGTGCTGTCCCCATGTTAGGAAACTTATTTGATTTGGTCTGGAAAGCAAATAATTATAACATCACTTTATTAGGAGATTACTTAAAAACTCCTGGTGAGAGGAAGAAAGCTGATCAGGGTTTTATCATTCTCTCTATTGGGGGATTGTTCCTATTGGCCATTGTTTTAATACCACTACCCGTGATAATAATAGGAATGCTATGGCAAGCCTTAACTGGCGGTTAAATTAATGATTATATTATTAAATTAAATAAGTCAGTAAATAATGATATTATCTCCGTAAGAATTCAGGAGCAGGAGGATAAGAAATTAATATCCAATTTACCTTGGCCTATTCCTTATGTACTGCCCAGACAGATTTAATAAAAATTAAAACAGAAATGATATGAAGGATTGGTGGCAAATTAACTTTCCTAAAGGTCGGCAAAATCTAATTATTACTGATGCTAATGGATATCCTGTACAAATCGCTTATGGTGAAAAAGGTACGGGTAAACCACTAGTTTTATTACATGGTTTGGCAAGTTGGAGTTATAATTGGCGGCATATTATAGAGCCATTATCTCAATATTATCGGGTAATTTGTTTTGACGCTAAAGGCCATGGATTCTCTGAAAAACCTCTATCACGCCGAGAAGAAAATGGTCATCAAGTAATTGAATTAGAGCGAATAATTCAAGCTTTATGTGATCAACCACCAGTAATTATTGCTGAATCTTTAGGTGCATTAGTTTCTTTAGCCTTGGCTGGACAATCTCCCCATTTAATTGATCGGTTAGTAGTAATGAATGCGCCTATTTTTACCGAAAAATTACCCCATTGGGTGATGGGACTACTTGCTCAAACTCCAGTAGAAATTATCCAGACTATTGATTTTTTGCGTCTAGCTTATGTGTTTGCACCTATACTTAGAGAACTCATAGCTATAGAAAGACGGAGAGTTTTATTTGATCCTTCTATTCTCTCAGAGGAAGATGTTTATTGGATAACCTACCCGTTTATTGAAATTCCGGGGACTTTAGTGAAGGTGGCTGAAGAATTACAAATAGCAGTTAAGGAAGTTGAAAATTTACAAGCCAAAAAACCAAATATGTTGACAAAGATCCAAAATAATCTTTGTGCTATTGAATGTCCAACTCTAATTTTATGGGGTGATCAAGATAGTTGGTTTCCTGCTAGTCACGGTGAGAAGTTGCATCAAAATATTCCTAATTCCCGCTTTCAACTTCTGCACAACTGCTATCATGATGCATCAACAGGTGCTTCTGAAGTAGTGAAGGCAGAGATTATTAGGTTTTTACAGGATACGAATTTTTGTTGAAATGTGATTTCCCCAATTAACAATTAAGTAGTCGTGCAAAATAAATTGTAAATTTAGAGGAGAGAACAGGGAACTCTTAACAGGGAAAAGATAAGCAATACAGAGATTTCTGTTTTTCCCAAAAATGTTTAATTAATTTTGCCAAGGTAAGTAAGTTGGCGGGAAAAGATAGAACTATGTAACAAAAAGTAAAATCACCAAAACCCTTTTGCCTTTTGCCCTTCGGTTTCTCCAGTCGAACCCTGGGGAAACGCGAAGCGCGTACATGGGGGAAAACCTTCCACCGCAGTGGCTCTGCAAGACCGAGCTGGTTCACCTTTTGTCCTGTCATAACGACAATTTTGCCCACTTACTTACCAATAAAAGAAGAGTGGGAGTAGGCATACCAAGCGCCATTTATCTCCCACTCTACATTTGCTGCTGGAGCGTTGAGGAATATATTTATAGACACTGCCCGTTATTTAGGGGGCTAAATTGTACGTCAACGACAGTGACTATATGCTATTAATATTCCTGTTGCAGCAAATGTGAAACCTGATTATTATTTTTTCTGAACTAATAGCTCGGAAAAGTGTGTGTAGATTGGTTTATATGTCGATGAAAAAGACTTGTGAAGTATCTTCTTTTAGACTTATATATTGATATAATAGACCCTGATAACAACACCCTTTAGTCGTTTATCTTTTATCAATTTAACCTGGTGTTTTAGCGATTGGTTGCCAAGTTGGCAGTTTTATTAGTTATCAGTTATCAGTGAGAAAAGGCAATAAATTATTTTTCCGCTACATACTTTTTTAAACCTGCTGGGGAAGTTTGAGTAAGCGATAAATAACCAAGCAACTAGAGGCGCAGCTAAGAGCGAGCGCTAACATTAACCATCAAGGTGTAGGATTATTGAGATCAGAGGATGTTGGATTTGTTTTTGTACTGACCACTGCTGCTAGTTTTGCCGTTTGTATTTGTGCTACGTAGCCAATATAAATGAGTTGGTAATAACCAAAGTGCCAACGGGAGCAACGGGATTTTGTGAGGTGAGGCAAAAATTGTACTTTTAGCTACGCCAATCACAGATATGGCTAAAATATTTTTCTGGAATCAAAGTAAAATAAATCACATCAAACAAATAAAATTCCAAGACAAAGTATCTTCTCAAAATATCC